>ERZ824488.7-NODE-7-length-241939-cov-15.362360_pt1 | contig 241939 bp, 252 predicted proteins | sample MGYA00519936_ERZ824488 | MGnify/ENA primary metagenome ERZ824488 (study PRJEB31778, sample SAMEA3449153) | human gut metagenome | biome: human gut; feature: human-associated habitat; material: faeces | place: United Kingdom | collected 2010/2012 ...
TTCAGAGAAGCATCCATGATGTAAATATAATTATTCAAATTTTTAGCGGTGTCCAGAAAACTGGGTACATATCAGTGTGGCAAGGGGTTGTACGGTTTTGTACGGTTTGTACGGTTTTATCAGAGAGTCTTCAGGTATTCCAGACGCTCGTTAATCGCAGCCTTTTTACCATTCAGCTCTTCAGCCTTAGCCTTTTCCTTTTCGATAACAGCCTCAGGTGCTTTAGCCAGGAAGCCGGCGTTGCCCAGCTTGCCTTCAACACGGCTCAGCTCTTTGTCGATAGCAGCCAGCTCTTTGTTCAGGCGGGCATTTTCCTTCTCGACATCAATCAGGCCTGCCAGCGGCAGATAAACCTCAATGCCTGCTACAACCGCAGCCATAGCATTTTCCGGTTTAGCAGCATTGTCAGCCAGCACAGTCAGCTCGCTGATAGCGCCCATCAGGTGGATGTAGTCGGCGTTAGCCTCAATGCCGTCCTTCAGGTCGGCAGCAGCCAGCATGGTTGCCGGAACCTTCTTTCCGGGCGGTACGTTAACTTCTGCACGCATGTTACGGATAGCCTTGATGCTTTCCATAATTGCGCCCATCAGGCGTTCAGCCTCATCGTCCATCAGAGCTTCGTCAGCCTCAGGCCACTTGGAAATCATAATGCTTTCTGCTTCATGCGGCAGGCATTGGTAAATTTCCTCGGTGATGAACGGCATGTACGGATGCAGCAGCTGCATAGCGCTGGTCAGTACGGTTGCCAGAACATGCTGTGCGGTTGCACGTTCTTCAGCGTTTTCTTTATTATACAGACGCGGTTTAGCCAGCTCGATATACCAGTCGCAAACCTCGCCCCAGATGAAGTCGTAAATCATGCGGCCTGCTTCACCCAGCTCAAACTTCTCCAGCATTTCGGTAACGCTCTTGGCGGTATGCTGCAGACGGGACAGAATCCATTTATCTGCCAAGGTATACGGAGCCAACTTAGCGTTGGCATCGTAGCCTTCCATGTTCATCAGAGCGAAACGGGAAGCGTTCCAGATCTTGTTGGCAAAGTTACGGGTTGCCTCTACACGCTCCCAGTAGAAACGCATATCGTTGCCCGGGGTGTTGCCGGTAATCAGCATGAAGCGCAATGTATCAGCGCCGTATTTGTCAATAACCTCCAGCGGGTCGATGCCGTTGCCCAGAGATTTGGACATCTTGCGGCCTTGGCTGTCGCGAACCAGACCATGGATGAATACCTTGTCGAACGGAATCTCATGCATGAATTCCATACCCATAATCAGCATACGTGCAACCCAGAAGAAGATGATATCGTAACCGGTTACGAGCACGCTTGTCGGATAGAATTGCTTCAGCAGCGGAGTCTTATCCGGCCAGCCCATGGTAGAGAACGGCCACAGAGCGGAGCTGAACCAGGTGTCCAGTGCGTCCTCATCCTGATGGATATGTGCGCTGCCGCATTTCGGGCAGACAGTCAAATCGGTGCGGCTGGCGCTCATTTCGCCGCAGTCATCGCAGTACCATACAGGAATGCGGTGGCCCCACCAAATCTGACGGGAAATACACCAGTCACGGATATTATCCATCCAGCCGGTATAGGTTTTGGTGAAGCGTTCCGGTACGAATTGAGTACGGCCGTCTTCAACGCAGTCCACAGCAGCCTTAACCAAAGGCTCCATCTTAACGAACCATTGAGTAGAAACCTGAGATTCAACAGCATGGCCACAGCGTTGGCAGTGACCAACAGCATGGGAATGCTCTTCAACCTTAACCAGATAGCCGTCAGCCTTCAGGTCGGCAACGATAGCCTTACGGCATTCCTCACGGGTCATGCCTTCGTATTTGCCTGCTTCCTTAGTCATAATGCCGTCCAAGCCGATAACAACGATGCTCGGCAGGTTATGGCGGATACCCATCTCATAGTCGTTAGGATCATGGGACGGAGTAATTTTTACAGCACCGGTACCAAACTTGGTATCAACATAGCTGTCGGCGATAATAGGAATAATTCTGTCGGTAGTCGGCAGACGCAGGGTTTTGCCAACCAGGTCGCCATAACGCGGGTCCTCCGGATTAACTGCTACTGCAGTATCGCCGGGCAGAGTTTCCGGACGGGTGGTTGCAATCATCAGGCTGCGGCCTTCTTCTTCAACTACGGGGTAGTTGATGTACCAGAGATGGCCCGGGTCGTCCTTATGCTCAACCTCGATATCGCTCAGTGCAGTGTTGCAGTTTACGCACCAGTTGGTGATACGGGTGCCTTTGTAAATCAGGCCCTTTTCAAACAGAGTGCAGAAAACCTCGCGAACAGCCTTGGAGCAGCCTTCATCCATGGTGAAGCGCTTACGCTCCCAGTCGCAGGAAACGCCCAGATGCTTCAGCTGGTTGATAATGCGGTCGCCGTATTGCTCCTTCCATTCCCAAACGCGTTTCAGGAACTCTTCGCGGCCCAGGTCATAACGGGTTTTGCCTTCCTCTTTTTTGATAACCTCTTCAACCTTAATCTGGGTTGCCAGGCCTGCATGGTCATAGCCGGGCATCCACAGGGTGTTGTGCCCCATCATGCGGTGCCAGCGGATCAAGATATCCTGCAGGGTATTATCCAGTGCATGGCCCATATGCAGCTGACCGGTGATGTTCGGTGGGGGGATAACAATACTGAAGGCTTCCTTGCCCTCTTCTACTTCGGCATGAAAATAACGATGCTCTTCCCAGAATTTATACCATTTCTTCTCTACGGAAGCAGGATCATAAACCTTAGGGATATTATGCTCTTCACACATAAAAAAATTCCTCCTTAAAATAAACAAGCCCTGTCCTTTACGGACAGGGCGAATAATCGTGGTACCACCTATCTTCCTTATGCTTTTTGCACAAGGCACTCAATGCACGTAACGTGTGCGCACGTTTTTGCCTACTATAATGTTCAGCAAAACAGCTCCCGAGCTACACTCACCTCACCGCCACACAGCTTGCACCAACCGCCGCTTCTCTTTAGTGGCTTTACGGAGATAAGCCTCTCGTTCCTCGCCTGTAGATATTTTGTTATACTCTATATCTTAGCAAGGAACAGGTGGGATTGTCAAGAGGAGAAATAAAGCAATTATTCTCACTCCCATGTTTTTTCAGCAAGTATATTGGCTATTTCTTCTGTTGAAGGCAATTCATCAATTCCCAGCAATTTGTTTAAATCAAACACTTTAACAAATCGTGCTCCACCATACGAAGTCTTTTTATATTCCGTCTGGAAAAATTGCTCAACAAAAAAGTATTTATGCGGACATCTAAGCAAATTGTAACCATACTTTTTACCATCCTCTATAGCTTCAAGTATCGTCTGCTTACGTTCATCTGTTATTTCACCCTGTTCAGCACGATACAGTAATACATTATCTGCAAATTCAGTTACAATAACAGCATTCACCTTACCTATAGCTCTTACTGCCTTATCCGTATATAAACCTATAAATGGATAGTTTTGCGGACTGTGTGCTAACGTATCATAATAAACATTTGCTTTTTTGTTAAATTGGAATGTAGTCCCAGCACCATACATCTTCATATAACTACTTCTAGCCGAATCTTCTTTTTCAATTGCATTTTTCGTAGCAAGAAGTTCGATATTTTCGCTTTCAATTATATCTTTATCAGCAGAAAGGTTTTTATTTTCACTTTCAATTGCATTTTCTATAACGGAAAGAGTTTCACTATCACTTACCACATTACCTGCAAGAGCTTTTTGCAGCATCTGAAGATATTTTTCATCGCTAATACTCCAACAGCTAGGGTGATACAATGAAATAACCTTGATTTGCTTATCTAATCGAATATAATTTTCTAACAGCCAACGTACTCCATCTCCACAACACACTATTAATTCAGGAGAAATTAATTCTATCTCTTGGCTGATAAATTCAGCATACCGTTTTACATATTCCTCTAAAGTTTTCCATACGCAACCAACAAACCCTCCACGCTTATTCAAATTTATAACTGCGACAGAACGCAAAGCGGCATGGTCTTTATTTATCGTCTTAAAATCATCATTAAAAATAGCATTAGCCAGCATAGAAAGACGCTTAGAGAATATCGTTTCCGGCACTTCACCATAAGCTACCCTGCGATGCCAAAACATAACAGTTTCAGCATTTTTAGCAGCTGCTTTATCATCATCATATTCACCATACCAATAAGCTTCTTTAGCAATAAACAAAACTCTTGGCGAACTTTTAGCAAAACTTTCTTCGTTAATTATCCCATCAGGCAAAAAAGCATAAGCAGGTACATTACCAGCAATATAATCAGTATTAACTTCACACTTATGTGCTAATTTCCACAGAGGCAATAATTCTCCAACACTAGAGCAAGCATTAATATGCTTCTTTTGAAATGGAAATTCAAAATTATTAGTGTTACTTGTGTCAGACATACCCTTAACCTCCAAAACTTATATTACGTCAATAATTCTCATTATCGCTGTCAGTGTCCTGTTTAAAATCTTCAGCATAATTATCAAAATAATAGCCATCTTCAAAAGCAGCTAAATCCGCACGATTATTAGTAATTTCTTTAGCTGCATTATAATCTGTCATCATTGATTCCACTTCGTTATAAGCTTTATAATACGCATCATTAACTAAGCTATAATCTTTTTGTTTTTTAGCTACACGCTTACTCTCATTATTATTTTTACTTAATATTCTATTAAATTCTAAAGTACGAGTTTCTTTATTATTAGGATTATAGCGATCTTTCTTCCAAGCAGACACAGCATAAGCATCTGTTTTGGCAATAGGACTAGAGCTAGGAAGCTCAGTTGCTCTAGTATTATCACAAATAGAAGAATTATCTTGCTCAGGCTTCCTTTTCTTAGCGGAATCGAATGCAATCAACGCAACGAATATAATTGGCGCTAAAAAAAGAAAAATTAAACATGGTCCTATTCCTGACATGAGCTACACCTCCAACAAGAATATTTTTAATTCATCTTAATTTGCATTATACTACACACGTTATGGCAAAAACGGCACAGCTACCCAAAGCTCTTTCTCCCTCGCCATTTCCCAAATCAAAGGCATATTGTTACTTTCCCCTATAATATCCATTATCACTCCATGCAGACCACAAGTCATACATTTCTACATAATGTTCTTTGATAAATCCTTGTATTTTACGTACATCCAAATCATTTAACGTACCTTGCTTCATCAGTTCTGTATCGCCGTTACCTTTTACAAAAAACTTTGCTGAACCAGCTTCTGAAAGTCTTTTATCACTAGCATGTACATGCATACATTCAATAATGCACTTACTTGTAAAATAAAGATAATATCCGCAAACTTTAAAATCAAAGTACTTTGGCATAATCCTTCTCCATATACTTCACATTAGCCTGATAAAGCTTGTTGACTTTATACGCTTCTATATCATCCATATTAGTTTCTACAAGCTCATTATTATAGAAATAAGCAGCATGATCAGGCTTATGCAAATTTATAACAGTTACACCCTCGCCCCTATCAATAAACGCATATCCTTGAACGATAACCTCAGCAGCATCTGCTAATTTTTGAACATCAGCCATAACGCACCTCCACTTTTTTTATCGGCGCTAAAAATTTCTTAGCATTAAAATATAAGTTATCCAGCATGGGAAGCAAATCAATATAGTCTTCAACCACACCTAACTTTTCGTGCAAACAATCAACAACAATGTATCCATATGGAGCATCCCATTCTTTAACTTTTAAATACTTCACTAACCTATCTGATGTTTTAAAACGAAAATCATAACCACCATAAGAAAAAATCGTAAATCCACCCTTATTACTCAAATAAGCTGTATCTTTGTTCTCCATATTTTCACCACCTCATAAATTGCTGATCATCCCTACTCAAATTATATCACACGAATAACTTTTTTGATAACTATTTACCACTTCAAAAAGCCGCCACGCTCACACTCAGCGGCTCACAGCAGTTCACTCACAACACTGCCATATAGTTTTCACCAACCGTTGCTTTTCTTTAGTGGCTTTACGGAAATAATCCTCTCGTTCCTCGCCTGTAGATATTTTATTATACTCTATATCTTGGCCAAGAACAGATTGGATTGTCAAGAGGGGAGTTGAATACTTATTTACCTATCCACTCTTTACTTTTAACAACATCAATGCCATCATCATTACTTACAAATATAATTTTAACTAACGGTTTTTTACTATCATCTAAACGATTTTCATTATCGTCATACCAAAAATAAACATCACCAGATTTTTCTTCAACATCTGCATCTAAAATACCTCTAGCATTAAATATTTGACGTACATCTCTATAAGGCATTCCTATATTAATTTTATTAAATTGATTTTTATTTACAAGATATGTTTTTCGATTATACACCAATTTACTATATTCATTTTGAATGTCATAAAACCCATCTTCTACCATAATGTTATAAAAATCATCTAACTTAATATATAAATCTTTAACCTTTTTATTTGGATATTTTTTGCTAACATCTAACCTTCTATCTTCACTATTATATAAATCACTAATGGAGTCTATTTGAACTTCTATCAACTCACAATATTTATCTAGTTCTTTGCTATGCCTAGTTTTTTTAAATTGAATATATATATCTGATAAATTCTTTTCTTTATTATATAATTTAGTCGATATTATAGAATCGAATTCTTCAACAGTTTCACTATGCTTTAAAGCAAGTTCATATTCAGAAACAAACGATATGTAATCATTTTTTAATGGTAAGAAAATAACATCATTTAAATATTTAGCTTGATCAACCTTACTCTTAGAAGATATATCGACATCATTATCATCATTATTCGAGCAACCAAATATTAACTGTGATATCGCTAAAATTACCAAAGTAAATATAAAGAAATTTTTTCTACTCAACGTAATTCTCCTCCCTAACGCTTTCGATATATTATTTCGTAAACTTAGCATCATCAAACTCTTGTAGTCTGCTATTTGTTTGTAAGCATCAAATAGTAAGCGTCAAATATGACACCTTTGACGGAGCGCCTTTGCATACATGAACATGAGGCGGTTCGCCATCTTCGCGCGACCAAAAGAAAAAGACATATCCCATAAAATCAAGTAACGCTTTAGGCACTTTTTTGCATCTCCTTCTCCTTTTCCCTCGCCATTTCCCAAATCAAAGGCATATTGTTACGCAGATAACGCTCCTGCATCATAATATCATCCTCTGAAAAGCCAAAGGCCTTGGTATTCGCAATGCACGGAAGCTGCCACTCCGAAAAATCAAAACCAGTAGCATTCGGACGTTCAAAACGAGCTACAATACTTGCAAACCCATCTTTGTTACGTGAAATATTGGAAAAAGTAAGAACAACTTCATTTATAGTGCTGTAATAGTTCGTCATAACAATTACCTCCATTCAAGTATCCTATCTATATATCATTATACCATAGACCTCATACTCTGAGCATTTATTTACCACTTCAAAAAGCCGCCACGCTCACGCGCAGCGGCTCACAGCAGTTCACTTACAACACTGCCACATATACTGCTTTTCATCGGCAGCTTGTGAAGATAAGCATTTCATTCTTAGCAAAGACCATAACATCATTTCAAAGTGCAACTCAATCAAAGGATTTTCTCACAACATATGTAGTTTTGCCGTCAGGAATATCCGGATTCTGCTCGAAAATAGAGCATAGTACAGACGTTAATTTATCGGTAGCAGCCTCTGACTGCATATTGATGGTGTAAACCTGATGCTGATAAACTTCCTTACCTTTGGAATTTTTAAACTTTATCTTCTTGTTATGCTTAGGTCCAAGGGCATACAGATAAACAGCATGATATTTTTCATTAGGATTATTTATCTTGGAATCATTGACGAATTTACCATTGTAAGACGGGTGGAATTCAAGCGTCGATGCAAAATCATCAATGTACTTAAGCATTTCCGGCGTAATTTTAGGTGTTTTCGTCACATCCTTAATGTAATTGGGATATCTGTAATATTTTCCGTCCTGAGGTTTTACTACAACATTCTCCACCTTCTTCTCCGGCTCAGGCGCAGGCTTTTTGTCCTTGGCATCATCCCCGCAGCCTGCCGCCAACAGCAGCGCTACCAGCAGACCTGCTGTGGCCAAATACTTCAATTGCTTTTTCATAAACTTCGCCTCCTTTTTTACATCTGCTTAAGCTTTTGCTTTTCTCTACGCTCATTATATGCCAGGGAACTAAAAAGCGCCCCACCCCAAAAGCCGTTTTAGGGTAGGACGCTCAAAATTTTTATTAATTTATGCTAAAGCAGGTCAATCAAATCTTTTTTTCACAACATATGTAGTTTTGCCATCAGGAATATCCGGATTCTGTTCGAAAATAGAGCATCTTACAGACTTTAATTTATCGGTAGCGGCATCTATCGTCATATTGATGCTGTAAACCTCCTGCTGATAAACTTCATTACCTTTGGAATTTTTAAACTTGATCTTATTGTTATGATTTGGACCAAGAGCAGACATATTGATATAGTGAATTTTTTCTTCCGGATTCTTTATCAGGGAGTTATTGGTGAATTTTCCCTTGGAATCCGGGTGGAATTTAAGTGTCGAGGCAAAATCATCAATGTACTTAACTATTTCCGGTGTCATCTTCGGTGTTTTGGTCACATCCTTAATGTAATCTGGATATCTGTAATATTTTCCGTCCTGAGGTTTTACTACAACATTCTCCACCTTCTTCTCCGGCTCAGGCGCGGGCTTCTTGTCCTTGGCATCATCGCCGCAGCCTGCCGCCAAAAGCAACGCTGCAATCAAGCCTGCCGCAGCTAAATACTTAAATTGCTTTTTCATAATGTACGCCCCCTTTTATCCAACAGAATAATTTTTTCTCTACGCTTATTATATGCCTGAAAGCGAAAAAGCGCCCCACCCCAAAACATGTTTTAGGGTAGGACGCTTAAAATTTTTCGTTTTTTTAACTAAAAAAGTAATTTGGCAATGTAATTTGCTTCTTCAGGCAGTTTTGCCCTTCAGCTTGAGCACTGCTGCCAGCAGCAGGCTTACTACAAAGCAGGCGCTGAAGAAGTACAGGGTAAAGCTGTAGCTGTGTGTGCGCTCGTAAATTACGGATAAAAGCAGCGGTCCTGCAATACCTGCCAGGCCCCACGCCGTCAGAATACGTCCGTGGATTGCACTCAGCTGCTTCGTGCCGAACAAATCGCTCAGGTACGCCGGCATGCAGGAAAAGCCGCCGCCGTAGCAGGTGATGATAATGAACACCAGCAGTTGGAACATAAATCTTTCATTTACGCCACCCAAAAGGTAGAAGGCCACAATCTCAATCACGAAAAATGCCAGATAGGTATTTGCGCGACCAATATAGTCGGAAATAGTGGACCACACAATACGACCGCCGCCGTTCAGCAGGCCGATGATGCCAACCATAGACGCCGCCGCAATCGGAGACATACCGATAACCTCCTGTGCCATGGGCGAAGCTACAGCCAAAAGACCGATACCGCAGGTGATATTCGTAAAGAAAATCCACCACAAAGCATAGAACTGCCAGGTGTGCATAGCTTCCTTCACGGTGTACTGTACATGCTCAGGCATCTGCGCTTTGAACTGGCCCTTTCCTGCTACAGTTTCCTGCTTCGGCGGCTCCAGATAAAGTGCGGAAGCAGTCATAACTACTGCGTAAATGCAGGCCAGAATCACAAAGTTTTCTACCAGGCCGTATTTAGCAATCAAAATCTGCATCAACGGACCTGCAACGAGGCTGGCAAAGCCAAAGCCCATAATCGCCAGGCCGGTTGCAAGACCGCGATTATTGGGGAACCACTTCACCAATGTAGACACCGGGGTAATATAGCCTGTTCCCAGACCGATACCGCCGATAACGCCGTAAAAAAGATATAACAGCAGCAGGCTGTGCTGTGTCAGTGCATAGGCTGTACCCAGCAGACCGCTTACGAAAAAGCACATGGATATCAGACCGCTGCGGCGAGGTCCGTATTTTTCAACATACGTTCCCAAAAAGCCTGCGGAAGTTCCCAAGAACAAAATCGCCAGCGAAAAGGTCCAGGTAACCTCCTTCAGCGAAAAACCCATAGCCTGCATAATAGGCTTCGTCAGTACGCTCCATGCGTATACGCTGCCAATGCTGATGTGAATGCCGATGGCTGCCAGCACAATCAGCCATCTGTTTTTTGTCTGTTGCATCATGAATACCTCTCTTTATAAGTATTACCTAGTCACCCGGGTTTTCCTTTTGCTCCTTATAAAGAAAAAACGTCTGGGCGATTTTGCCCAGACGGTCGGCGCATACATTCATCTGCCTCCACGTGGTCAATTCCACTCATCCGTCAGGAAGCAGACTGCATTAGGTTATGACTCTATTATACACAAAATTCCGCAATTGTCAACATATAGTGTTTTATTAATATTACAATACTATATAGTGTAGGAATTTTTCCCTTCCGCCTCACTTCGTTCGACACCTTCCCCTATGGGGCAGGCAAGAAAGATATACGAGCAATTAATATATCGCAGTGAAAACATAAAAATTTTAGGGAATGAGTGCCTGGAACCATAGAAGTGTCGCAACTGTTTGAGCGATAAGCTTACTACTATAGCAAAAACTTTTAGCATAGCGCGAGTTTTGCGGCACTTCGTCCTGGTTCCACACGAAATTGCCGTCCGCAAATCGCTTCTTCATATTTAGTATGAAACACACAACTCGCCAAGCGATTCGCGGTAAAATTTTTCGTTGCAACGCGATATATTAATTGCGATGCACACACAACCCCTCTCCGTCATCGCTTCGCGATGCCACCTCTCCCCAAGGAGAGGCTAGAAGAAAGCTTAAAGCAAAAGACATGTTAACTGCAAAATGAAACAACCCTCAGTCATCGCCTACGGCGATGCCAGCTCCCTTGCAGGGAGCATATAGAAAGTTAGAGTTTCAATATATCATTATATCTTCCCTGAAAGGGAAGGTGGCTGCGAGCTTTGCGAGCAGACAGAAGGGTTGCGATATATCAATTGCGACACATATGCCCCCTTCCGCCTCACTTCGTTCGGCACCTTCCCCTATGTGGCAGGCAAGAAGGTTGAGCTAAAGCTCACACAAGCACAAAAAGAGCCGCGCGAACGCGCGGCCCTTCAATACTCATCATACTAAATTTATTTCTTCCGAAGATTTACGGTTGTCGTATGCTTGCAATGCGGGCAGCAACCCTTACCGCCACCGGCATCACAGCCAATGCAGCCACCGGTTTTATGTGCCTTGATGACCTGCTTGGATGCCAAATACACACAACCAACAATAATCAGACCAATAATCCAGGTTGCCATACGAAACACCTCTTTTATTTTGCATCAACGCTCATAACAGTCTCTTTATCATACTTTTTAGCGGGACGGAAGAGCAGATACAGGAACGTAATCAGGAAAACAACAGCTACAGCAGTACCGAAGCTAAACGCTTCACCACCGACAAACACTCTGCCGAACTGGTAAACCATCAGGCAGATGCTATAAGCATACAGGTTTTGGAAGAGGATAGTTGCCCAGGTCCACTTCTTGCTGTTCATCTCCTGGCTCATAGTGGAAATCGCTGCCAGGCAGGGAGAATCCAGCAGGTTGAACACCAGGAAGGAGAACGCTGCAACCGCACTCGGGAAGAACGCCATAACAGCAGTCCACAAATCAGGCTCATCCTCAGCTGCATCAGCCAGACCGGAAAGAATAGCCATCGTGCTGACGATAGACTCCTTAGCCACAAAGCCGGAGAAAGCAGCAGCCACAGCCTGCCAGCTGTCAAAGCCCAGAGGAGCGAAGATAGGAGCAAGACCATTACCAATGTAAGCAACAAAGCTCTTTTCAGTATCAACCATAGCAACAGAGCCTTCATCAATACCAAAGCTTGCCAGGAACCACATAACAACGCAGCACAGGAAGATAATAGTACCGGCTTTTTTCAGGAAGCCTGCAACACGCTCCCAGGTATGCAGCAACACGTTCTTAGCAGCAGGCAGATGGTACGGCGGCAGCTCCATAACAAACGGAGCAGGATCGCCGGCAAACAGCTCAGTCTTTTTCAGAATGATGCAGGCAGTAATTACAGCGAAGAAGCCAACGAAGTACATAATCGGAGCCATGTACCAGTCACCACCCATAATAGCGCCGGAAAGCAAAGCAATAACAGGCAGCTTAGCACCGCAGGGGATAAAGGTGGTAGTCATGATAGTCAGACGACGGTCGGTTTCGTTTTCAATAGTACGGGAAGCCATAATACCCGGTACGCCGCAGCCTGCAGAAATCAGCAGAGGAATGAAGCTCTTGCCGCTCATGCCGAACTGACGGAAGAAACGGTCCATAATAAAGGCCACACGCGCCATATAACCGCAGTCCTCCAAAAAGCTCAACAGCAGGAAGACAATCGCCATCTGCGGAGCAAAACCAATCGGTGCGCCAATACCGCCGATAATACCATCAACCACAAGAGATACCAGCCAATCCTCACATTCGGCAGCCTCCATATGCTCCTGCACCCAAGGCTGAATCCATTCGCCGAACAGTGTATCATTGGTGAAATCAGTTACAACAGTACCTACGGTTTCTACAGCAATGTAGTAAACCAGGAACATGATAATTGCGAAAATCGGCAGAGCCAGGAAACGGTTCGTTACAATGCTGTCGATTTTATCGGAAATAGTCAGACCGGTATGGCCTTTGACAACTGCATTGCTCATCAGCTCGCCAATGTAGTTATAACGCTCGTTGGTAATAATGCTTTCGGCATCATCATCCAGCGCTTCCTCGCAGGCTGCAACGATTTCTTCAATCTTAGCCTGCTCGCCTTCGCTCAGGCCCAAAGCATCAGCAATTTTCTTATCACGCTCAAACAGCTTTACCAGCAGCCAACGCTCGCTCATACCGTGCACCTTGTTGCCGGCTTCGCGGGCAATCGCAGTCAGAGCATCCTCAACCTCGCTGCTGAAGCGCATATATTTCGGTGCAGCACCGCCGACAGCTTTAATTGCTTTTTCGGCAGCCTCACCGGTGCCTTCACCCTGCAGTGCGGAGGTTTCCACAATCTCGCAGCCAAGCTCGGCAGCCAGCTTAGCGGTATCAATCTTATCGCCGTTCTTGCGAACGATATCAATCATGTTCAAAGCAATAGTTACGGGATAACCCATCTCCATAACCTGCGTAGTCAGGTACAGGTTACGTTCAATGTTAGAGCCGTCAACCAGATTCAGTACGCCGTCAACATCATTTTGCAGCAGATAGTTACGGGAAACAACCTCCTCCAAAGTGTACGGGGACAAGGAATAAATACCGGGCAAGTCGGTAATAATTACATCATCGTGACCTTTAAGGCCACCTTCTTTTTTCTCTACAGTTACGCCGGGCCAGTTACCAACATATTGGTTGGAACCGGTCAAATCATTAAACATTGTTGTTTTGCCGCAGTTAGGGTTACCAATCAGGGCAATCTTGATCTGTTTCATCTTTTCCCTCCAATTATTCTACAACGATGTGTTCAGCCTCGCCGTTACGCAAAGTCAGCTCATAGCCACGTACTGTTACCTCCACCGGATCACCCAGCGGTGCAACCTTACGTACGAATACGCTCACACCTTTAGTCACGCCCATATCCATAATACGTCTTTTTACCGCACCCTCGCCAACGAGCTTAGCAACGGTAACTGTTTCACCAACAGGAACTTCTTTTAATGTTTTCATAACATCCTCCACTTGCATCAGATAAATATTTTGGCTGCCATTTGCTTGCTCAGGGCAATGCGGGCATCCTTCACATTGACGATAAGATTACCGTCAATTTCAGAAATAACAGTTACAGCTGAGCCTTCTACAAAGCCCAGGTTAGCCAGAAAGCGTTTGATTTCATCCTTGCCGTGAACAGCGCTGATCTTGTTAGTCTCGCCGCGACGGGCCATTAATAAAGGCATCATAATTCCCTCCAAAAAATTTGTTAGCAGATACTAACTTGACACGATTTTTTTAGTAGTTAGGCATTCCTAACTACTATTGAAAGTTTACGTCAGCTATAAATTTTTGTCAAGCATTTTTTGTAAAATCCTACGCTAATTTACAAAATTAGTTAGCTTATGCTGTTATGTTTACAAAAAATATCGGCTGACTTTATAGTCAGCCGATGTAAACTAAATCAGCATATTAGCTATAGCTTTTTATTATATCTTTTTGTAGAGAATACGGATAGAATTCAGTACACACAGCAAAGATACACCGGTATCCGCAAAGACTGCCGCCCACATGGAAGCGTAGCCCATAAGGCCTGCAATCATAATGATAACCTTTACAGTCAGAGCGAAAATTACATTCTGCCAAGCAATCGCACCGGTTGCACGCGCAATAGCAATCGCCTGCGGAATAGCCTTCACTTCGGAATTCATGAAGACAACATCTGCAGCCTCAATCGCTGCATCTGCACCGCTGCCCATAGCAGCGCCGGCATCCGCACCGGCTAATACAGGCGCATCGTTAATGCCGTCACCAACGAACATAACCGGGCCGTACTTGTTGCGCAGCATATTCAGCTCGCTGAGCTTATCCTGCGGCAGCAGCTGAGCACGCACCTCATCAATACCTGCTGCCTTAGCCACAGCTTGTGCTTCCTTCTGCGCATCGCCGGTGAGCATAGCAGTTACCAGGCCTTGTGCCTTCAGGGAAGCAATTGCTTCCTTGGCATCTTCCTTCAGGGTATCGTTAATCAGCAGCTGGCCCATATATAAGCCATTGTCAGCAACAAGCACCTCACTGCCGCTTTCGGTGGGAGTATAGCCGCCGTATTCAACGTTAAAGCGTTGCAGCAGCTTGGTATTGCCGCACAGAACCTTACGTGCACCAAAGTACGCAACCAGGCCTTCGCCGGCAATTTCTTCAAATTTATCGGGGCGCACAAGCTCCAGCTTTTCAGCCTTGGCAGCCTCTACGATGCTTACGGCAATCGGGTGGGTAGAAACAAGCTCTGCACTTGCACACAGGCGCAGCAGCTCGTCAGCTTTCATGCCTTCGGCAGCATTAACCTTCTGCAGTACGAAGTTACCCTTGGTAACGGTACCGGTTTTATCCATAACTACGGCAGCAATATTTTTCAAAGCCTCCATAGCAACGCCGCCTTTAAAGAGAATGCCGTACTTGGAGCCGGCGCCGATGCCGGAGAAGAAGGCCAGCGGCACGCTCAGCACCAGTGCGCAGGGGCAGCTGATAACGAGGAAGGTCAGCGCGGTGTAAATCCATTTATTCCAGTCGCCGGTAATCAGGGACGGAATCACAGCAGTCAGTACTGCGGCAGCAACAACAAACGGAGTATAGATACGTGCGAAACGGGTAATGAAGCGGTCAATAGTCGGCTTGCTGGCAGCAGCGTTCTCCACGCTGTCCAGAATACGGGTTACCATGGACTCCTCCAGAACCTTTTCTACACGGATTTTCAGCATACCGGAGGTATTCACGCAGCCGGAAACAACCTCATCGCCATATTTGCGCTTCACAGGCACAGGCTCACCGGTTACCGGAGATGTATCCACCAGGCTTTCGCCGTCGATAACAACACCATCCAGAGGAATACGGTCGCCTACGCGCACCAGCAGAATGTCGCCTACATGTGCGTCAGCGGCAGGAATAACCTTCACATCTTCGCCTACTAGCAGGTTGACAACCTCAGGACGCAGGTCAACAGCGTCCATAATCTGGCCACGGCTCTTTTCTACCGCACGCTGCTCAAAGTATTCGCCCACGCGATAGAAGAACATAACGCCAACAGCCTCTTCCCAAGCCTGAATTGCAAACGCACCTAATGTTGCAACGGTCATGAGGAAGTTTTCGTCAAATACATTACCCTTGGCAATATTCTTCAAGGCAGTCAGCACAATGCGTCCGCCAAGCAAAATATAAGCAAAAATCAGGAAGTACATATGATACGCTTCCGGCACAAGTCCCAGCCATTCGGTGATGATGAATACTGCACCGCCAAGTACGATTTCGATAATTGTCTGTTTTTCGCTCAGCTCGGAGAAGATACCGCCGGATTTTTTGCGTTCCTCCAGCTCAGGAGCCAGAGAAGGCTTGCTTTCAGCCTCCAGCAGCACAACACCCTCTTCTACCTTATCGGTTACAGCCTGCATTTTCTCCAGCAGACCGTTATAATTTTTAGCACTTACGCGCAGCTTTTTCGTAGTAAAGGTCAGGGTAGCTTCATCAATCTCAGGCATAGCGTTCAGCGCGCGTTCAATCTTGGCACCGCAGTTAGCGCAGTCCAGATTTTGCACCAAATAGACTCTGCTCTTGCCGCCTAATTGCGGACGGCGGTCACGCGGTACTACCACTACGTCGGACTCAATAGATGTGCAGATTTTCTGAATTTCCGGCAACAAAGCCTCATGGTCTGCAGCGCTGAGGCGCAGCTGCTTGGTAGCAAAGCTTACGTTGGCATAGGTTACACCCGGCAGCTCTTTAATTTTATATTCCATTTTGGCAGCGCAGTTAGCACAGCCAAGGTTTTGCAGAATATATACACGCTTAATTTTATCGGCATCCGGCATACGGCAGGTGCAATTAGCCAGGCTTTCGCCGCATACATCGCAGTACTCCTCATGCGGATGGCAGATTTCGCAATTACAGTCAGCAGGATGACCGGGAACGTGATGTCCGTGTGCATGAGCGTGCTCATGACCGTGGTCGTGTCCGCAGCCGCATGCGTCACCGTGTGCGTGAGCGTGAGCGTGTTCTTCGTGCTCATGGTCGTGTCCGCAACCGCACTCGTCGCCGTGCGCGTGAGCATGTTCGTGCTCGTGCTCATGGTCATCGCCGCAGCCACACTCGTCGCCATGCGCGTGAGCGTGTTCGTGCTCATGGTCGTGTCCGCAACCGCATTCGTCACCATGTGCGTGAGCGTGTTCGTGCTCATGGTCGTGTCCGCAACCGCACTCGTCGCCGTGCGCGTGAGCGTGTTCGTGCTCGTGATTATGCTCATGTTCATTACCACAGCAGCAATCATCGCCATGCTCATGTGAATGCTCTTCATGTTCATGGTCATGATCGTGTCCGCAACCGCATGCATCACCATGAGTATGCTTAGGCACATGTCCCATAGTTTTGTGATCATGATCCTTGCCGCAGTGACCGCAGGTGCAGCCTTCCGGATGCTTGCTGTAATCCTCTACACTATTGATATAGCCGTCAATGTGACGAAAAGCTCTTACATCGTCGGCACCATTACGGATATCTTCTAAATCTTTCTTCATTATATCTGCCACCTTTCTTTTCAGGTTATCTCGCTCTTCATATGAGTACCTATTCATATGTAATGTAAAAATAATAGGAAAGGTGATAACACCTTTCAGTAAATTCTTTGATACCTATATTATAACACAAATAACGTATGAGTCAATACTCACCCATGAAATTAGTGATAAAAATTCCTAAGGAAAAAATGGGTACAGCACATTCGCCGTACCCACTATAAAAATTGATGGAGAAAATTACTTTAAGATAAGCTCTATGCTTGCGCATATTGCTTTAGGACTGCCTTAGTCAAACAGATGGCAGGCAACCCAATGGCCGTGCTCAACCTCTTTCAGCTCAGGCTTAACCTGCACGCAATGCTCGGTGCAGTGCTCGCAGCGGCTGGCAAACGGGCATCCAGGCGGCAGGTCCAGCGGACTCGGGATTTCGCCTTCCAACGGCTCAATCTTTTCGCCCGGTTTGAAGTCTACCTTAAATACAGCACCCATAAGCGCCTTGGTGTACGGATGCTTGCAGTGTTCTGCAATACGGCCGTGCTCCATCCATTCTACTACATTACCCAAGTACATTACCGCAACCTGATGGCACATCAGGTCTACCAGACCAAGGTCATGGGCAATAAACAGATAGGTAATATTTTTTTCTTTTTGAATGCGGCACAGCAGCTCGCAGATTTTTTCCTGTACAGAAACGTCCAGCGCGCTGGTTGCTTCGTCGCAGACAATAATCTTCGGTTCCAGTGCCAGAGCGCGGGCAATGCCCAAACGCTGACGCTGACCGCCGGACATGCTGTGCGGATAGCGGTCCTTGAATTCAGCAGGCAGCTCAACCATTTCCAGGAGCTCTGCTGCTTTAGCATCTACCTCGCTGTTTTTAATCAGGCCGAAGTTTTTCAAAGGCTCGGTGAGGATATCCTTAACGAGCATCTTCGGGTTGAAAGCAGCGGTAGGATCCTGGAACACCATCTGGATGTTCTTTCTGTCCTGACGCAGCTGTTCACCCTTGGACTGCATCAAATCATGGCCTTCGAAAATTGCTTCACCGCTGGTAGCAGGGTGAATACGCAGCAGAGTACGCACAAGAGTACTCTTGCCGCAGCCGGATTCACCGATAATGCCAAGTGTACGGCCTTCGTATGCACGCAGGTTGATATCGTTGCAGGCAGTCAGGAACTTGCCGCCGTCAACTGCGAATTTTTTGGTAAGATGGTTAATCTCCAGTACCAGTTTATTACGCTCATAGGCCGGTTTTTCATTATTGCTCATAATATGTCTTACCTCCTATGACCGGAACTGCCTTCAGCAGCTGTTTTGTATATTCATCCTGCGGATTAGCAATAACATCCTCACGCTTGCCATATTCCACAACATGACCGCCCTTCATAACCATCAGCTTGTTGGATACATAGGAAGCAACGCCCAGGTTATGCGTAACCATAATAACGGCAACGCCGTATTCGTCACGAATATCAACAATCTGACGGATAATCTGTGCCTGAGTAGTTACGTCCAACGCACTGGTAGGTTCGTCGGCCAGAAGGATTTTCGGGCTGAAAATCATAGCCATAGCAATACCTACACGCTGACGCATACCACCGGACAGCTCAAACGGATAGCTGTTCATGATATTTTCCGGGTTCGGCAGACGCACGTTAGTCAGCATATCACAGCACATCTTATAAGCCTGGTCCTTAGACTTGTCCGGCTGATGCGCCTGAACGTAGTCAATGAACTGTTGGCCGATGCGGCGGATAGGATTAATCATGTTGCCACTGTCCTGGAAAATCATGGACATCTCACTGCCATACATTTTGCGCCATTCATCAGGGGTATTTTGCAATACATCCTTGCCGTCAAAGATGATGCTACCGCGGCTAACGCGGCCGGCACCAGGCAGGCAACCCATAATAGCGCGGATAACGGTTGTTTTGCCACTGCCGGACTCGCCAACGATGGACATAATCTCGCCCTTATCCAATTCTAAGCTGGCACCGGTTACGGTGAGCTTGTCACCGTAGCTGATGTCTAAATCTTTTACTTCAAGTAGCATTAAGCGTTACCTTCTTTGTAAATTATTAGTTAGCAGATTTGATATCTTTGGTCAGCCAGTAGTAATCGCAAGGCAGGATTTCTGCGTTAGCAATAGATTTGTTGGAAACCATGTTGGTTTGCGGATGACCGAATACCAGGGAAGCTGCGTCGTCGAGGATAAGTTTTTGCATTTCGATAACCAGCTCACGACGTTTAGCCGGGTCAAATTCTACGCCCAGTTTATCGGACAGAGCATCAAATTTCGGATTGCTGTAACCGGAACCGTTCTGTTCTTGACCGGTCTTGAGGTACATGTTCAGGAATACTTCAGGATCGCCGGCCTGCAGAGTCAGTACGTTGGAAATCAGCAGGTCATAATCACCTTTACGGCCGATACCATCCAGTACGTTGTAGTCAACGTTCTTCAGGTTAACTTTAATGCCGACTTTCTTAGCATCAGCCTGAGTAGCTTCTGCATACAGAGGCAGCTCAGCACGGCCGCTGTAGAATACGAAGTTCAGTTCCAGGTTTTTGCCGTCTTTATCAACAAAGCCGTCGCCGTTGGTATCTTTCCAGCCAGCTTCAGCAAGCAGCTTTTTAGCGCTTTCAACATTGTATTGGTTTTTATCGTATTTGTACAGTTCATCATAACCGTAGTCAACAGAAGGAGGCAGATACGGACCACCAGGAACGAAGGTGTCTTTCAGCAGAACCTTGTTGTAGGTTACACGGTCCAGAGAACGCAGCAGAGCTTCGCGGACTTTGATATCGCCCAACGGTCTGTCAGCACGTACATTCAGACGAGCAAGTACGTCACGCAGGGAAGCGATATTGGAGATGTTGTATTTGTTTTTGTCTTTGAACAGCTGCAGGTCGCCTGCTGCAATGTTAATAGCGAAGTCGATTTCACCTTTTTGCAGAGCCATAGCACGGGTGTTAGGATCGTCGATGGTCAGGATATCAACCTCTTTGAACGGAACCTCGCCATCCCAGTATTTTTCGTTTCTAACCATTTCAGCTTTAGCTTTGCTGTAGGATTTTACTGCATAAGGACCGGTGCAGATAGCGCCTTGTTTTGCGGTATCACGGTCTTTAATGGTTTGAGTATCAACGATAATGAACAGAGGGTCACCGAGCATACCGGGCAGAGTCGGTACCGGAGTCTTGGTTTTGATAATTACGTTTTGGCCTTCACCTTTGATGGATTCATATTGGAACATGGATTTTGCACGAGCTGCTTTGTCAAAGGTACGTTGGATAGAAGCTGCTGCCAGCTCACCGGTCAGTTTGGTGCCGTTGGAGAAGCAAGCCTTATCGTTGATGTGGAAGGTCCAGGTCAGCTTATCATCAGAAACGGTCCATTTATCAGCCAGCCAAGGAACAGCATTCATTTTTTTATCGAATTTAACCAGGCATTCGCCCAGGCCGTAACGCATTACAATCCAGCCAAAGTAGTTATCGGTGGTTTCCAGGGAGTCAGCGAAGTTGGTAACACCAAATTTTACAACTTCCTTGTGCTCAGCTTTTTTGTCGCCGCCACAGCCTGCTGCTGCAAATGCCAGTAAACCGATCATAGCCGCTGCTGCGGTAGCTTTAAACATTTTTTTCATTAGTCATCTCTCCATTTCATATACTCATTTAACCCGGCAGACTTCTGCCGGATATTAAAAACTAAGGCAAAAATAATTAATCCTGTACGTCATTACGCGGGTCAAGCACATCACGCAGATTATCGCCCCAAAGGTTGAAAATCATAACGGTAACAAAGATTGCCAAACCGGGGAAGAACATCAGCCACGGTGCAGTCTGCAGCTGCTGACGGCCTTCATTCAGCATCAGGCCCCATTCAGGAGCAGGCGGCTGGCTGCCGAAGCCCAGGAAGGACAGACCTGCAAGCTCCATCATCAGAGCACCGATATCTGCTGCTGCGGTAATAACCATCATCGGCAAAATATTGGGCAGGATATGTACCCACAAAATATGAGGCGAGGTACCGCCGTTAACGATGGCTGCTTCTACATAGTCACGACGTTTAATCTGCAGTACCAGGCTGCGGGATAAACGCGCATATTTTGTCCAGCTTACAATCGTCAGCGCGATTACGGCGTTTACAAGGCTGCCACCCATAATACCGGCAACAGCGATAGCCAGAATCATACCAGGGAAGGAAATCATCATATCAGAAATACGCATGATAACCATATCAACCTTACCGCCGAAATAACCGGAAATAACACCCATAGAAGTACCAACGATAAATACGCTGGCTACCAGGAACAATACACCGCTCAGGGAAGCACGCGCACCATAAAGCACACGGCTTAAGCAGTCACGGCCCAGCTTATCTGTGCCGAACAGATGACTTCCGCCCGGTGCCATGAAAGCATCCTGCATTGTTGCATGAGTCGGATCATACGGAGCAAGAACAGGTGCCGCAAAAGCAATAGCAATCAGCACCAGAACCAGAACTGAGGTTACGGCAAAAGCACGGTTGGTTTTTAAACCATTAATAATTGTTTCCATCTGCTCTTACCTTACCTTTCTCAGACGCGGATCAAGATAGTTATAAGAGATATCAACAATGAGGTTGATAACCATATACATCAACGCAATCCACACAACAACACCTTGTACCAGCTGGAAGTCACGGTAGGTGATTGCTTCAATTGCCAGACGGCCAAGACCGGGCCATTGGAAAACAATCTCGATAACCGCAGCACCACCCAGAAGGTTACCTAAAGACAGACCTAAAAGCGTAATCAGCGGCAGCAGAGCGTTCGGAAGAACCTCTTTCCACAGAATATGGCTTTCACTCATACCACGCGCACGTGCACCGACAACATAGTCCTGATGCAGCTCTTCCAGAATAGCAGCACGCACCTGACGTGTGTACTTGGAAGACATTGCAAAGGCCAACGTTGCCGCAGGCAGGATAATCGTGTCAACACCAATCGTACCGCCGACAATAGGCAACAGGTCAAGCTGCAGACCAAAAATCCACAGCAGCATCAAGCCAACCCAGAAGCCCGGCATTGATACGCCAAGGAAAGTAAAGCTGCGTACTACATAGTCAAACCAGCCACCGCGCTTAACTGCGGAATAAATGCCGGCAGGAATAGATACCACCAGCATCATTGCAAGGGAAGCCAGAGACAATAGGATAGTACCGGGCAAACGCTCGAACAGCTCCTCAACAACAGGCTTTTTAGCCATAAAGGAGAAACCGAGGTTGCCATGCAGCGCACGACCCAACCAATCCAGATACTGGAAGAAGAAGGGCTTGTCCAGACCTAATTCTGCACGCAGTGCATCAATTTCGGCCTGACTTACAATAATATCCTCGTTACCTGCAATCATCTGGCGAGCTACATCGCCAGGGGCCAGCATTACCAAAGCAAAGGTAATAAAGCTGATACCCAGCAGAACAAGGATGATCTGCCCCAGTCGGGACAGAAGCTGCTTTTTCGTCAAAGCACATCATCTCCATCAAAAAAATTACCCTTCCTGCAAAATGAGCGCAGAAAGGATACATACTTACAATGTGCACAATTGTAATTATATATATATTTCCGTCGCTAGCAGGAATATATCAACTGAGGAAATCAACCTGACTTAGCCTTGCGGCATCACAGTGGCTTGACCGCTACGGATTTGCACCGTATTCCGATTATTACCTGCATAGGCAGGCACCTCAGAAGAGTATAGATTTGTAAAAGTTCCTTATGTCGGCAAAAAATAATAAGCTAACACTTATAGATTTATAATAGCACTAATTCTCATTATTTGCAACAAATTTGTTACAAAAGGGTTGCTTAGGCAAACTCTCTTCTCAAAGAAGACAAATAAAATAAAAGTATTATTGACTGAGACAGCATAAAGCCCAGCAAGGCCAGCCACAGTCCGCTGTTGCCCAAAAGCGGCACCAGCTGCCACTGCAAAAGGTAAAATACTAAGAGTGCCATCAGCATCATGTTGCGTACCGGTGCGGTTCTGGTAGCTCCGCAGAAAACTCCGTAAAGCACCATGCCGATACCAGCGCAGACAGGATAGAACAAAACGAAAACATTGTAGGTCATAGCCATCGCTACAACCTCTTCGATATTGGTAAACAGGCGGATAAAGAATTCATTCCCCAAATGGTAACCAAGCATCAGGATAGCAGCCAGCACTACCAGCCATTTGAAGGTCATTTTTATGGTAGCGGCAAACAGCTTGCCGTTCTTTGCACCTACCGCACGGCCGCTGAAAATCGCCGCGCCGTTCGCCATGCCGTCAATCAGGTAGCTCATAATATCCTTGAGCTGCAGCAGTACAGCGTTGGCTGCCAGCACCACAGTACCGAAGGAAGCTCCGACTGCCGCAATAATGTTGTTTACGGTCAACAGGCAGGCAGTACGAATCATCAGGTTTACATTCACCTGCAGCATGCCGATAAACTCACGCCAATCCAGCAGCTCACTCCAAGGCAGCGCCTTGTAATCAAAATCACCGTAATAGTACATCAGTACTACACTCAAGATACCGCCGTAAAGCTGACTGAGCAGGGTGGCAACAGCCACGCCCGTAATATCCATATGCAGCCAGAAAACAAACCAGATGCTCAGCGCCATGTTCAGCACATTCATCGAAACCTGCATAAACACGCTTGCCCGCACCCGCGTCTGCCCCATGAGCCAGCCAAGGGCCACATAGTTGCCCAAAACTAGCGGTGCGCCCCAGATAAGGATGTAATAATAATCACGGCACAGCTCGTTGACCTCCGGCGCAGCACCAATCATGGCCAGATACAGTTCCAAAATCGGCTTTTGAAACAAAATGCAGCAGGCACTTATCAGCATTGCCAGAACCAAAGGCTTAAAAAATGCGAGCATACCAAGTCTTTTATCGGCAGCGCCAAAGGCCTGTGCCGCATAACCGGTAGTACTCACACGTAAAAAACCAAATAACCAATATAAATTGTTGAACAAAATAGCTCCAAGAGAAACTGCTGCAATATATTTAGGATCAGGAAGCTGTCCCATAACTGCCGTATTCACCGCACCCATTAAAGGCTGCGTCATTGTCGACAGCATAAACGGTACTGTCAGTCCCAAGTATTCCCTATCAGTCAGAAGGTTCACTCTATCTGTCCCCCCTTGTTTATTCGCACTAAATTTTATTTTAAAAATCATCTTGTGTGAATAGCTTATCATATGTTATAATTTATTGCAAGTAAAAAAAGTAGCAATTGCCAAAAATATTTCTGCGGAAAATTTGCCATTCTTCGCAAAAGAAAAATTTATACGCCATTGCTTAATTTTTTAGGCTTCAGTTAGCTGACGCTAATAGAAAAACTATTATAAAAAGTATGAGAAATATATCAAAGGAGTGAGCACATGTCTGACACACTAACGGTATGTGGACTGACTATTGAACGTGGCACTAAACTGCGCACGTATCTGCCCGTACCAGACACCAATGTAAAAATCCCCCTGACTATTATCAACGGTGAAAACGATGGCCCTACACTACTTATTACCGCTGGTATCCACGGTGGCGAATATCCCGGTATTGCAGCAGCAATGGAGCTGGGCCGCGATATTGAGCCCGAGCATGTTACCGGCTGCCTGATTATGATGCACCCTGTCAATATCCAGGGCTTTTGGGCACGCCGCGAAATGATTGTGCCCGAAGACGGCAAAAACCTGAACCGCGTTTTCCCGGGCGATCCCACAGGAACGCTTGCCGATAAAACTGCATATTTAATCAGCAACAACTTTTTCCCGATTGCTGACTTTTATGTAGACATGCACAGCGGCGATATCCACGAAAGCCTGCATCCCTACGTTTACTATCCCGGCCAGCCTACTGCCGAAGTAGAAAAGAAATCACGTTCTGTAGCCCGCGTACTTGATATGGAATATATGGTACGCTCGTTGGCAACCGGCGGTGCCTATAACTACGCCGCCAGCACCGGACTGCCTTCTATTCTTATTGAACGCGGCGGCGCCGGCCTCTGCCTGCACGAGGATATCGAAGCCTACAAGGATGATATCCGCAATATCCTGCGCAAGCTGAAAATGTTCTCCCTGCCTGTAAAACCGCGCCATCACTCTCCGCGTGATGTAGAAAATCTTATTTATCTGGAAGCGCTGGAAACAGGCTGCTGGCTGCACCATATCCACAGCGGCGACTTTGTTGAGGAAGGTCAGGTTTTGGGACGCATCACCGACGTTTTCGGCAATACGCTGACAACCTATTACGCAGAGCAGACAGGTGTAATCCTTTACGTCTGCCCGGCACTGGCATCTCCCAAGGGCACCATTCTCGTAGCCTACGGCACCATCAAGGAATTTGATGACGAAGAGTAATAATTAATTTTTCCGGTCTGTTAATACAGACCGGATTTTTTTATAAGTAACAGCTTAACTGCATAAAAATGCGCAACAGACATCAGCATCTGTTGCGCAATAAAATCAACAATTTAATAGCTATATGACAGCTTAAAGCTTAATTACCAAAGTAAGAGCTGTATATATTTTTGTATTCACCGCTGCGCTTAACCTCTTTCAGCGCTTCGTTAACCTTCTTCACCATTTTCTGGTTGCCATGGGCGACTGCAATACCGTATTTATCTTTATCTAATATGGTCTCACCGGCAAACTTAACTTTAGCACTATAATTATGAGTGATGAAAAAGCTGGCAACTATTTTAGAAGCAACGAGTGCATCGGCCTTGCCCGCAGCAACAAGCTTAATACCTGCTTCCGTATCGCGCACAGGCACAACCTTAACATCCTTAGCCTTGGATTTCAACAGCTCTTCAGCATAGCTGCCTTCCTCAGCAACAACTGTCTTGCCTGCCAAGGCTGAAAAATCATCCCCCAGCTTGGAATTTTTGCTTACGATAACTTTATAGCTATCCTCTGCATAAGCTTCACTGAAGTCAGCTAAACGCTCACGCTCCGGTGTAATACTCAAAGCAGCAACAGCCATATCATATTTTTTATCCTGCAGGCCTGTTAAGATATTCTTAAAATCAACATTTACAAATTCAACCTTCTCATAACCCATCTGCTTAGCCACTGCCTTTACCAGTGCAATATCAAAACCTGTATGTACCTTGCTTTGCTCCTGATAAAATTCGAAAGGCGGAAAGTTCGCATCCGTTGCCACCTTCAGTACCTTGCATTCCGGTGCCTGAGATGCGTTTTTCTCATTGCTGCCGCCACAACCGGCCAAAGCAAAAGCCATAACAACACAGAACATCAGCATAAAAAATTTCTTCATACCATTACCTCCACTACTATAATATTACTGATAAGCTATACGATTTGTACTAATACCCTTATTATATCTCTTCTGAATGATATGTCAACATTTATTCATGTATTTGTATGCTTTTCTTGCTGCTAGCCATTATCCAATAAAGTAAACCTTTGTTAACCTCAAGCTTAAGTTAGCAATTAATCTCTATGCAGGAAATTTTTCTCTAAAAACTGTAAAATATTTTGCAAAAACCGCTTGACAAAGCCTTTGCTAACCGCTTATAATTCAGATAATCTCTTTGCACTGCAATTTTAGCTACAGTACAAACTGATCAGGCGGTAAACCTTCTTCCGGGTTTTTGCAGCCGGGCCCTTTGGGCAGCAGACCTTGACGCAACGTCTGCGGGACAGTTAACTACTATCTCGCAGGCGTTTTTTGTATGTATAAGGCCTGCAAAAATGCAAAGACCACTTTAGGAGGTTTTATTATGAAATTTGAAAACGATGCTGAAAGAATCGCTATGATTGTTTCCATCAACAGTATTATCGGTAATCTGCTTTTATCATTGGGCAAGCTTATTGCCGGTTTCGTCGCCCAATCCGCCGCTATGGTTTCTGACGGTATCCACTCTGCGTCCGATGTTTTCGGTACCCTCATTGTTATGGCCGGCGTAAAATTTTCCAACAAGGCTTCGGATGATGACCATCCTTACGGCCACGAGCGTATTGAATGCATTGCGGCTATTCTTTTGGCAATAATCCTGACGATTATCGCCCTGCTCATCGGCTACAGTGGTTACGAAAAAATCGTAGGTGACCCGGCTGAGCTGGAGGTCCCCGGACAGCTTGCTCTGTGGGCAGCCATTATTTCCATTGTTGCTAAGGAAGCAATGTTCTGGTACACCCGCAACGCTGCACAAAAAATCAATTCCGGCGCCCTGATGGCGGAAGCATGGCATCACCGCAGTGACGCCATGAGCTCCGTCGGCGCTTTCATCGGTATTTTGGGCGCACGCATGGGCTATCCTATTTTAGACCCCATCGCCAGCTTAGTAATCTGCGTGATGATTTTATATGCCGCCTACGAAGTATTCAAGGATTCTATGGATAAAATGGTTGACCGCAGCTGTGATGAGGAAACAGCAACCGCTATGGAAGAGCTTGTTTCCCGTGTTCCCGGTGTAGAGCATCTCGACAGTCTGCACAGCCGTCTTTTCGGCAGCCGTATCTACGTTGATATTGAAATCAGCGTCAAGGATAACCTTACCCTGCTGCAGGCACATCACATCGCAGAAATGGTACACACCGCTGTTGAAGCAAACTTTCCGCTGGTAAAGCACTGCATGGTGCACGTCAACCCTTTAAGCGAGGATAGCCATGAAGCCTGCACTATGCTGCCGCCGGATTTACGTCCGCACGATCAGAATAATTAAACAAAACTCAGCTTACGCCACACAAAAATAATTTTAAATTTTTCTTGATATACCCTCTTGACAAGCTATCTTAAGGGGGTATATAATTTAGGCAATCAATGAGTGATTGCTCATATGTACGGTAATGTTTCCCAATAAATGTATGGAGGTATCTGCTAATGAAAAAGATGTTATTTATTCTTGTCAGCATGCTGTGCCTGCTTTTATCAGCCGGCTGCGGCAGCGACAAACAGGCAGCGCAAGCACCTGCCGCCGACAAGATACTGCGTGTAGCAACATCACCTGCTTCTCCGCCCTTTGAGCTTTATCTCAGGGAGCAAAATAAATTTACCGGTTTTGATATCGATTTAATCAATGATGTAGCCAAAAAAATGGGCTATGACAAGGTTGAATTTATCAATACCCCGTTCGACGAGCTTCTGCCCGGCCTGAATCACAAAAAATATGATATTGCTATGAACAACTTCAGTAAAACTAAGGCACGTTCCATTGACTATGCTGCAAGTGATTCCTATGCCAAGGCTGCTTTCTCCATTGTTGCCAAAAAAGGCAGCAACCTTAAAGCAGACATCGACAGCATGAACGGCCGTAAGGTTGCTATAAAAAAAGGTGCTTCTGCCGAGCGCGTCGCTAAATCCTTCCCCGGCAGCATCATTGTTGAATATCCGGAAAATGCCAGCGCTTTACATGCAGTAGAAACCGGCGAAGCAGATTACGCTATCTGCGGTAACCTGACCACTGCTTACTATATGACTCATACCGATGACGACAATTGCCTGCAGGTTGTAGGCCATTCCGAACGCCAGGATGATCTTGTTGTCTATGCTGAAAAAGGAAATGAAGAGCTGATTAAAAAGTTTAACGTTGCTTTGAGCGACTATAAAAAGAGCGGCGAATACAAAAGACTCATCACCTTCTACTTCGGCAATATCGAAAAACAGTCCTGATACACCCCTAACTCAGCTAAAAGCTAATAGCTTATATATATCACACCCCTTACAATACTCTTTTTATAATACTCCTTATCAGCCGGCATCCCCTAAAGCCGGCTAACAAACACTCAACTCATCAAAAAGCAGAAAAGCCTTGCAGTAAGTCCAAACTGCAAGGCTTTTTTGCTGTATTTTTTTATTTAGTTTAATCCTCCGGATGCAGCTTAATGCAGGACGCACGCACCGCCCTATGCCAGCCGCGCAGCAAATGATTACGCGTTTCTTCATCCATAGCAGGCGTAAACGTCTGCTCAATAACGTGATTGCCCTTAATCATTTCCTTGTCATCCCAATAGCCTACTGCCAGACCTGCAAGATAAGCAGCGCCCATAGCCGTTGTTTCAATGCAGCTCGGGCGTTCCACCTTAACATTGATGATGTCCGCCTGCGTCTGCATCAGAAAGCTGTTGGCGCACGCACCGCCATCAACCTGCAGCGAGCTCAGCTTAATACCGCTGTCCTCTTCCATAGCCTTCAGCACATCGTACACCTGATAAGCAATAGCTTCGAGCGTTGCACGCACAATATGATTACGGTTAACACCGCGCGTCAGGCCGACAATCGCACCGCGCGCATATTGGTTCCAATGCGGCGCACCCAAGCCTACAAAAGCAGGAACCATATAGCAGCCGTTGGAATCGGGCACAGATTTCGCCATAGCCTCGGATTCGGCAGCATTGCGAATCAGGCCCAGCTCATCACGCAGCCATTGGATAGCAGCACCGGCAACGAAAATAGAGCCTTCCAGTGCATATTCCACCTTGCCGTCTACGCCCCAGGCGATGGTTGTAACAAGACCGTTTTTGCTGTCTACAGGCTTTTCGCCGGTATTCATCAGCATAAAACCGCCCGTACCGTAGGTATTTTTTGCTTCCCCGGGTTCAAAGCAGGTCTGTCCGAACAGAGCACATTGCTGATCGCCTGCAGCGCCGGCGATAGGAATAGAAGCCTCAAAAAGCTTGGCATCGGTAGAACCGTATACACAGCTGGAGGGCTTAACCTCCGGCAGCATCTGGCGCGGAATGCCCAAAACAGTCAGGATTTCGTCATCCCACTGCAGAGTATGAATATTAAACATCAATGTACGGGAAGCATTGGAATAATCCGTAACATGAACCTTACCGCCGGTCAGCTTCCAGATAATCCAGCTGTCGATAGTACCGAACAGCAACTGGCCTGCTTCCGCACGCTCGCGTGCATGAGGCACGTTTTCCAGAATCCAGTGCAGCTTGGTACCGGAGAAATAAGCATCCAGAACCAGGCCTGTCTTTTCGCGGAACATATTGGCATAGCCACGGATTTTCAGCAGATCACAGTATTCTGCGGTACGACGGCACTGCCAGACAATCGCCTTGCAGATAGGACGACCGGTGTTCTTGTCCCATACTACGGTAGTTTCGCGCTGGTTCGTAATTCCGATACCGGCAATATCAGCCGGAGTAACATTCAGCTTGCTCATTGCCTCGTACATCAGGCCTACCTGGGTAGCCCAGATTTCCTCGGCATCGTGCTCCACCCAGCCTGCCTGCGGATAATACTGCGTAAACTCCTTTTGTGCTACGCTGCAGATTTCTCCCTGCTTGTCAAACAAAATACAACGGCAGCTGGTAGTTCCCAAATCCAGCGCCATGATATATTTATTTTTCATGCTTTCACGACCTTTCCTTGATATTTTTAAGTATAACACAAAACATAAGGAGCCGCCACTTTCGTAGCAGCTCCTGAAAAAGCATATTTAATTATATGTGATTGGGAATCCTGATGATGTATATGGCGCCTTATCGCACGTCCGCAAGCCTTCGCCAAAGACGTGGGAGAAGGTGACGGAAACGAAGAAGGGTGACGACGGCGTACTTCCAGTACGTCTAGGAACCCTGGCTAAGTATACGCCTGCCTTATCGCACGTCCGCAAGCCTTCGCCAAAGACGTGGGAGAAGGTGACGGAGACGAAGAAGGGTGACGACGGCGTACTTTTAGTACGTCTAGGAATCCTGATGAAGTATACGGTGCCTTATCGCACGTCTTATAAATTAGGCAAGAACATTACCAACCCCGGAACATAGGTGACAATAAGTAATGCTACAAGCAGCGCTACGATAAACGGCCAAACTTCCTTGAAGAATTCGCCGAGCGGCGTTTCCGTTATCGCACAAACCGTAAACATCATCGAACCGAACGGTGGCGTCAGACCGCCGATCATAATGTTAACAATACAGATAATACCGAAGTGTACAGGGTCAACACCCAGCTTAGTTACAACAGGAACCAGCAGCGGAGCCAGAATAATCAGTGCAGCGCCACCCTCCAGGAACATGCCCAAAATCAGCAGCAGGATATTTACCAGCATCAGCATCATGTACGGATTACGGGTAAAGTCAAGCATTGCGGAGGTGATATGCTGCGGAATACGCTCCCAGTTCAGATAATAGCCAAAGAAAGAAGCTGCTACGATAATCAGTACAACGGAGCTGGTACCGTAAATAGTTTCCTTCATAATCGGCCAGGCATATTCCCACTTCAGTTCCTTATAAATGAAGGCACCTACCAGGATGCAATATACTACTGCTACAGCGCCTGCCTCGGACGGAGTGAACATACCCATGCGCAGGCCGGCGATAATACCGAACGGGAACAGCAGCGCCCAGATAGATTCCTTAAACTGAGTCATAATTTCACCGAAGGTAGCAGCCTTTTCACGTGAAGGCTTATAGCCACGCTTTTTGGAAACAATGGCAACAACAATCATCATGGATACTGCCATAAGAATGCCGGGCACATAGCCTGCCATAAACATTTTAGTTACGGATACGCTGGCAATCAGCGCATAAATAATCAGGTTAATTCCGGGAGGAATAACAGGCGTACTTGCGGAGGATGCAGCTGTTACCGCTGCACTGAAGGCTCTGCCGTAACCGCGCTTTTCCATTTCCGGAACAAGCATTTTACTCTGCATAGCAGCGTCAGCGTTAGCACTGCCGGAAACACCGCCCATCAGCAGGCTGAGCAGTACGTTAACCTGAGCCAGACCACCGGTCATATGACCCATGAGCACGTCGGTAAATTTCATCAGCTTATCGCTGATACCGGCATAGTTCATGATGGAGCCTGCCATAATAAAGAAGGGAATTGCCAGCAGCGGGAAGGACTGCGTGCTGGTAATAATACGTTGGAATACCAGATGCGCAGGAGAAGTCGCATCCAAAAAGGTAAAGTAGGAAATCGTTGCACCGAACAGGGCATAAGCGATTGGAATACTGGAAAAATAAAGCACAAAAACGATGATGACGGGCAAATAAGCCATTATTTTTCCTCCTTTCCGGAACCGGTAACATCCTGCCAGACAAATTTAATAGAATACACGGTCATGAGTACAAACGCAATCAGTACGGAAGAACTGATATAAACGGAAGAAATACCCAGTACCGGGGTCATTTTCGTATAGGATTTGGAAATATAGATAATAGAAAGATAAGACATGTAGCCATTGAGCGCTACAAGAATAATATCGGTAATCAGGCCGATAGCCTTCTGCATACCTTGGGGCATTCTCTTAACAATGATATCAACGCCAACGTGACCGCGATGCTTGAATACGGCAACAGCGCCGATAAATACCGACCAGACAAAGCAGCCGGTAGCAACCTCTTCAGACCAAACAAGGCCGGAGTTAAAAACATAACGCAGAACAATATTGATGACAACAAGGATAGTAGTAATGCTGATGAAAAATGCAGCAACTAAATCTTCCAGATTATTTAGCACGAAGCTCAGGTTTTTACCCAAAATTTTACCTCCATTTTTTATAGTAATACTTATGCAAAGGAAGGAGCTGTCACGCCGCATGCAGCGTGGTAGCTCCTTAATGTTTCATTATAACTGTTTAGTAATGTTGAAAAAATCTACAGCTTATTTTGCAGCGCGGATTTTTGCCAGCTCAGCTTTCAGCTTTTCATAGATACCAGGAGTTGCGCCTTCTTTTTCTTCCATCTGTTTGAATACAGGCTCAGTAGCTTTTTCGAAAGCAGCATGGTCAACATCGTTGAACTTAACGCCCTTGCTTTCCAGTTCCTTATAAACCTTGTTATAGGATTCGGTGGAAATCTTGGTCATTTCTTTACCGCCGTAAGCAAACTCTTCAGCAACAATTTTCTGATCTTCCGGAGACAGGCTGTTGAATACTTTGGTGGAAATGTATACGCCGCAGGTACCCAGGAAATGCTTGGTGGTAGCTACGTTTTTAACGTGCTCATAGCATTTGGTACCGATGTTGGTGAATTCGGAGCCTTCCAGACCATCTACAACGCCTTGGGAAACGCCGGACAGAGTTTCGGAGAACGGCAGGCTGGTAGCGGTAGCGCCCATAGCATTGATGGTGTCAATGAACAGCTTGCTGCCGGGAGTACGCAGTTTCAGACCTTTCATATCTTCCGGTTTGGTGATAACTTTGTTGGTCATAACATTACGGAAGCCGAAGATGTAGTCCAGAGCCAGAACCTTAATACCTTTTTCTTCAGCCTTCTTTTCCATGTCCTTAACCAACGGAGTTTCAATCATCTTCTCATATTCGTCATAGGATTGATACAGCATCGGGCCAACCAAAGGTTTGAAATCAGGTACATAGTCGCCCAGATAAGACGGGTCTTCTACAGAAATAAAGTTAGCACCGTTAGCAACCTGCTCCAGACCATCCTTGTAGCAAGCCAGCTGGTTTTGACCAAAGCATTGAATTTCTACACGGCCATTGGTTTTCTTCTTGATACGTTCAGCAACCAATTCCATGGATTTGTACAGCTGTTCATCGGGAGAAAATACATGGCTCAGCTTCAAAACAACCTTTTTGTCAGAACCTGCAGCCTTTTCATCCTTTTTGTCAGAACCGCCGCAACCGGTCAGCGCCAACATCATAACAGACATTAACAGAAGAGCTACGATCTTTTTCATGTTCATCCTCCTAAATCCCTTGTTGAATTTTGTTGAAATTTAATGTAATAGAGATTCCCGTTTTGAATCTGATACCATATTAACAGAGTGACACAGAATTGTCAATAATTTTACGCACATTTAGCAAATGTACTTGCAGTCTGGCTTTTGGCCGTTTTTTATCCCTATTGGCCTTATTACGTCCCACTTGTTTTTTCGCTTATCTTATGCTAAGATAGTGTTGAACATTATTGAAAATTTCAAGGAGGAATAGAAATGGTTCAAATTTTTGCGCACCGCGGCTTCAGCGGCTATTATCCTGAAAATACTATGCTTGCTTTCCAAAAGGTAGCAGAAGAAACTGTTGCTGACGGCATTGAACTGGATATCCAGCTCACCAAAGACGGTGAAATCGTTATCATGCATGACGAAATGCTTGACCGCACCACTAACGGCAGCGGCTGGCTGAAGGACCATACCCTGGAAGAGCTGAAAATGCTTTCTGTAGGCGTTAATGTCAAAGGCTTCTTCCCCCGCCAAACCATTCCTACATTACGCGAATATTTCACCTGGCTGAAAACCACCAAGCTGATTACCAATATCGAGCTCAAAACCAGCTATTTTGAATATGAAGGCATTGAAGAAAAGCTCATTGCTATGGTCAAGGAATTCGGTCTGGAAGACCAGATCTGGTATTCTTCCTTTAACCATTATACTGTTGCCAGAATCAAAAAACTGATGCCGGAAGCAAAATGCGGTCTTTTAACCGACACCTGGCTGATGAACATCGGTGAATACGCTGCTTCCCAAGGAGCTGCAAGTGTTAACGCCCGCACCTATTTCTGTGCTAAGGAAGGCGTTGCTGCTGATCTGCACGCACACAACATCGCTCTGCAGGCATGGACTCCTAACGATGCCGAAATGATGCAGGAGCTGGTTGATGCCGGTGTTGACGTTCTGATTACCAACTATCCTGACATTGCCGCAAAGGTTTTAGGCAGATAATTTATATCAGCCACCTGATACATAATCAAATTAGAAAGGATTGTGTTTATGCCTAAGAAGGTTACCCTGAAGGATATTGCTGCCAAGGCAGGTCTTTCGCCTGCCAGCGTATCGATGATTCTCAACAGGCGCAGTATTGACCGCTTCAACGCGGAAACTGTTGAGCAGGTCTATGCTATCGCCACTGAGCTCGGCTATAAAAGCAGCAAGGAAAAAGCCTACGCCCTCGTCAGGCCCTCAGATACACTGATCATCATTATCTGTCCTTCATTATTCAATCCTTTCTATACTACTATTATCCAGGGTATTGAAATCGCTGCCCGTAAGCAAGGCTTTGTCACCTCCGTCCGCACCACCTATTGGGATACGGATACGGAAAAATTTATCATGGAGCAGGCTCGCAAATTCAACGTTGCCGGTGTTATCTTTGCCATGATTCCCCAACAGCCGCAGCTGGCGTACAAGCTCAGCAAATATCTGCCGGTTGTTGCCATCGGTGACAGACGCAGTGATCTGGAGCTGGCTACTGTAGACATGAACAACTTTACTGCAGGCCAGCTCATCGGCAAGCATCTTACGGATTTGGGACATAAACATGTTGCCTATCTTTCTACAACGCTCAATGACCAACACACCTCACGTGTGCGCCGCTATCAGGGTCTGGAGGATGCCTGCAAGGCAGCAGGTGCCAAGCTTTCCCTCTTCACCCAAGAGATTACTTCTGACTACGAGCTTTCGCACGTTGAAGTAGAATACAGCACAGGCTATGAGCTTGCCAACCGTTGTCTTGATGCTGCGCCGGAAACAACAGCCATGGTCGCTATTAACGATATGGTTGCCTACGGTGCATATAATGCCATTATCGACAGAGGCCTAAGGATTCCCGATGATATCAGCCTTTGCGGTTTCGACAACATCTTCCCCTCGCATCTGCGCGGCATCAGCCTTACAACTATCGACAACTCGCTGACAGAGTGCGGCAAAAGCGCCTTTAAGCTGCTGCAGGAGGAAATAGCCAGCTACGAGCATCACGGCAAATTTGAGCCTATCACTCATGTAGAATACAAATGCCGTCTTGTTGCCCGCTCCAGCAGCGGTACGGCTCCCATGCGTTGACAATTCCTGCAGGATACTGTACAATAAAGCCTACATAGTTTCTATGAATTAAAGAATTGTGCAGGTTTTAATTATGAACAACAAATATACAAAAGCACTCAAAGCTGCTTTTCCACTAACGCTGCCAATTTGCGCAGCGTTTCTTTTTTTAGGCATCTCCTACGGCTTTTATATCTGCAGCAAGGGCTTTTCTCCCTGGTATCCGTTTTTTACCAGTGCTCTCGTCTTTGCCGGCAGCATGGAATTCGTTCTGGTCACAATGCTGCTGAGCCCCTTCAATCCGCTGTACTGCTTTTTTATGGCACTGATGATTAATTCTCGCCATTTGTTCTACGGTCTGAGCATGCTGGAAAAATATAAGAATACCGGTCTGAAGAAATTTTATCTGATCTTCGGTATGTGCGACGAATCCTTCGCCATCAACTGCAATACTGTTATCCCTGAAGGCATCGACAAGGGCTGCTTTATGGTCTGCGTAAATCTGCTGAACCAAATCTACTGGGTAGCTGGCGCAACCATCGGCGGTCTTTTAGGCAACAGTCTGCAAATCAATACCAAAGGCCTGGACTTCGCCCTCGTCGCTCTTTTTACGGCAATTTTCGTCAGCCAGTGGCAATCGACAGAAAATCACACTCCTGCTGTTTTAGGCATTGTCATTCCGTTGGTTTGCCTGGTGCTAATCGGTCCGCAAAACTTCATTCCGCCAGCCATGCTGCTTCTGCTGCTGGTATTCATCACCGCTTATTACAAAGGAGGCATCAAATTATGACTTTCACAGAACAAATCATAACCATTGCCGCCGTTGTCGCAGGCACGATGTTAACGCGCTTTCTGCCCTTTATCCTGTTCCCGGCCAACAAAAAAACGCCGCCTCTGGTAGCGTTTTTAGGTAAAATGCTGCCTGCGGCCGTTATGGGCATGCTTGTGGTCTACTCCCTCAAGGATACGCAAATTATGACCGGCAGCCACGGCCTGCCTGAAGCCATAGCCGTAGCGCTGACAGTTATCCTGCAGGCAACCCTGCGTAATCTGCTGCTGACAATTGCGGCAGGAACTATAAGCTATATGCTGCTGGTGCAATATGTGTTTGTGTGAAAATATTATAGCGTTTAAAAGAGCGGTGAAAACAGCATTGCAATGTTGTTTTCACCGCTCTTTTTTTATTCAACAATTTTTAGCACTAAACTAACAAAGCTAACATCTACATACTTTAAGAACCTGCTTTGCTATATAATATATTTTAGGTGCGTTAGTTGTAAGTTCTTTTAGTATATAGCTAACAAAATCATATTGTATTTTCCCGTTAGTGCCGTTGTTGTTCATCACCTTTTTAATTTCATCTCTAGTTGCAGAATTAAGCAGCCTATGCCACCCTATGTCGTATTTGGTGGCAGCCAATATAGCTAGTAGTCTCGCAGCACAATAATTACTTATCATTATTCCCTTTACTCTCGCTGCTTGAATTTTATCATAATTACGGTATGCTACAGCTTCGTGTGCAACGCTACCCTTCCCATGATGCAGATTTTTGCTAATAAATACATCATATACATAATTACTGTAGAAGAAACTCTCCGTAATTATGCCCAGCATAGGTTTTTTGCTTTTTAATTCATAGACATTGATAGTATTTTCATCCACTGCCCAAAAATCTATCGCAGCTTCTTCTCCTGCAAACAGCTCCTTGCCGCTCGCCTTGCTGCCCTCAACTAAGCCTACAGGTAATTGTCTGCCTACTATAGCTTCCTTCGTCAATGCTAAAATATTTCTTTTAGCACTCTCTGAATCACACAATAAGTAGGCAACATAGCTTTCTAGCCCCATATTTAACAAGTTTGCGAGATCTTTTTCTGCTTCTTTTGTAGGCTCATTTGCTACAAAGCTATGAGCAGCTAAATATATTTTAAAATTCTCCTTTAGTGCTTCTAAAGTTGGGGCAAGCTTAAACCACATAGTGTATTGCTCGCTAAATTTCAAAATTCTATATAAAAACTTTCCCATATATCCATTAGCTGGCTTTCCACCAGAGTAACTAGCATTAGTTATGCCTTCTACATCTAGCTCAATTTCTAATTCCGGCTTATTAGTTTTGGCTTTGATAAGCAGGCACCAAGCTTCAAAGCAGGCTCTATCATCTTGCATAGCAAGAGGCTGCTTGGAAAAGCCCGCCGCTTCTTTTTTTAATTTCATTAACAATTTATTGTGTTCAATATAATCTAACACAATATCATCGGGAAAATTAGCTATTTTGACTCCAATGTAGCCTAATATTAATTTTTGTACACCTGTCATCTTAAAGTCCTCCTCACATCTCGGTTATCGCTTATTTCTAAGCTCTCAGCCAAAACTGCTCCTGTTAATAAGCTCTGCCATCTCTGAATGAATCACCGCCGTATAATCCTGAGCATCAACTAGCCTGATAATTGCTTCTATCACCTTCTTAGACGCATGGCCACTAGTATGTAGCTGCACTGTAGGATATTGTGTACACAGCCTTGCTAAATCTTCTTTATAATATTCAGCTCCCTTATCCTTAATATAACCTTGCCACTGAGAGTATATTATTAACGGTTGTAATTCCTTATATTTTTTCCAGAGCTTCTTTACTGTAGCCACTGCCATCATCCCGCTCACGAAAATAACTGCTCCATGTTCCTGCAGATGCCTATCTTGTATTTGGTAGGTGCTGTTATCATGCAGATAATCCTTATCTAGCAAAAGCGTATACATTTTATAAGGCTGCCACGGCTTCTCGCCCTGCTTGTGATATAAGCGATTGCAAAGCTCTTGCTTATATTTATAATAGCTTTTAAACTGCGCCAGCATATAGCCATTTAACAATACATCTTTCCGCTTACATCTGGCCATGCGGTAAAAATTCTGTAAACGCGTAAAATTAGTAGATGCACATAGGCAAAAAATCAGCTTATGCTGCTGCATCAATTCCCCAGCCTGCTGAGCCAGCTCCTCCTCGGTTAAATAGTTATCTTCCCGCGTAAGATTTGTTCCTTCTGTAATAAGCACATCCACAGGCTTTTCCAGAACATAGCATTTTAATAGCTTTTTCAGCTTATCTCCAATAGAACCATGTGTCCGAAAATCCCCCATATGTAAAATTCGCTTATCCGGAGTTTCAATAAGATACATCATCGCCGCTGTTGCAGAATGATCAACCGTATAGGGCGTAACCTTAATATCCCCAACCTTGATTACATCCTGCGCCCAAATAATATGCGTGTGTGCTGCGTCCTGCAAAAGCTCCACCTGTTTACTATACGCGTTATCGTGTCTAGCCAAGGCTACGTATGTATTAATAAGTACATCCCTACACAAGCTGCTCATATAAAGCGGAATATCTGGCAGCAGCTTCTCAAAGCAGCCAATGTGGTCACCATGATAATGGGTAAAGAACACTGCGTCATACTGTGCTTCACCAGACGTCAAGCCAACAACCTCTACATCTTCCTTATACCTGCTTCCTGGAAGATTTTTACCAAAATCAATACAAATTTTCGTTGTCTCTGTGCTAATTAAAGTTACACAGCCACCAATCTGGTCTGCATGTAGATATTCAATATTCGTAGCCATGATTACGCTCCTTTCGTTTACTTGCTTATATAATACTAAATGCGAGATACTAAAAACGCCCCAGCTGCTTAGAATTTTGGCTATAAAAAAAGCCGCCTAAAATTAGATTTTTAGGTCTAACTTTAGACGGTCGTTTTAAAACGTCAAGGCTTCGATATGCATAATTTAAGGAGTTACAGTGATACTCATTTTAAAATTATATTTTAAAAAAGTATATTGAATTATTCCAGCAGTATCGTTGGTATTCATTATATCGGTTATTTTTCTTCTAGTTAACTCATCAAGACTTGTATGCCACCCTTTATCATCATCCCTACGATTACTTATCATTATTCCTTGCACTTTTTTACCTGTAATTTTATCATAATTACGCAATTGCACATCTGTTTTATGGCTAACCATTCCTTTTGTATGATTTAAATATCCCGCAATAAATACATCATGTATATAATTACTGTAGAAGAAAATTTCCGTAATTATACCCACCATAGGATTGTTTACTTTTAATTCATAGACATTAATGGTATCTCCATCTAATGCCCAAAAATCTACTGCAGATTTTCCCCATGTAAAAACTCCATTTGTATTTAATTTAGTACCCTCAAATAAGCTTACAGGTAATTGTCGTCCTACTATAGCTCCTCTATCCAATTTTAAAATATCTCTTTGAGCTCTATATGAATCCCAAAATACGTACTCAATATAGCTCTCTAAATTATTCTTCAAGTCATCGAGATTATCGTTTGCTTCCTTGTCAGGTGCACTAGTTACGAATGTGTGGCTATCCAAATATGTTTTAAACTTATCCTTTAGGTTTTCTAATTTCTCACTAAGTTTAAACCAATCCTTATATTGTTCCCTAAATTTCAAAATTCTATATAAGAATCTTCCTAAATGTCCGTTTTTCGGTAGATTACCATCGTAATCAGCTTCCGTTATATCTTTTACATCTAACTCAATTTTTAAATCAGAATCGCTAGCCTTAGCCTTTATAATCAAGCACCACGCTTCAAAACAAGCTCTATTATCTTGCATATTAATAGGATTAGAAAAACCAGCTGCTTCTTTTGTTAATGTCATTACCAAATTTTTATGTGGCACATCATAATTTAAAAAAATATCTTTTGGAAAACTCCTTATTCCTACCTTTAGGCTGTTTAATATATTTATGTTGTTACTTGCCATCTCGATACCATCCTTCCATATTTTATTATGCCTTATTTCTACACCATCAGCAAAAATCCTGCTGTCATAATTCCTGCCTTTTCTGTATACATGTAAGCCTTATTTATACAATGCCAGCTGGCTTTCCAGATATTTTTTATACGCTTCACGCACACACTCAGGGCCTGTAATAATCACATTACCGCCCATGCCTGCAACCCAGTTAAAAAATCCACCCTCAGCCTGCACCTGCACGCTGGTCGTAAAATATTCCTTATCGTTTTTACAGTCACTAATATTCAGCAGATTACCAAACGTTCCCAATACATCCAGCCGTGTCCGCTGCCTGCAATGCAAATTTACCCGCTGCGTATCACCAAACCACATATTAATATGCTCGCGCAGATAATCACTAATGCCCTTGCCATCTGCCAACAATTTTTTATAAGTCTCATTGAGCTTGATATCTTTAGCTGCCAGCTCCGTTTCCTTTACATTAATCATACGGGAAACACGGTAATGGCTGAAATTTTTATATTCGCCCGTGCAGGCAATCACATAATAATCATTTTTCGCAGGCACAAGATAATAGGGACTGACATAATATATCATACCATCATTGCGCAAGTCCTCCTGCGCAGGCTTTGCCAGATGCTTATCATTGTATTGAAAGCTAATCTGCTTACGTTCGCGGATAGCCTCTAATATCCTGTCAAAATTATACTTAGCCTGCTTTGTCGCCACATTCAGACTCTCGTCACGGATAACAGCCTTTTTGAGCAGCTCTTTATCAGATTCCGTGCCCAAAGTCATAATTGCATCGCCCAGCTTACGCGCATCATCTGCTGCCAGAAAGCGAGCAGATGCAACGGCGTCCGCCAGCATTTTCAGCTGATAGCCTTCAAATGTTCTCTGCTTACCGTTCATATACTTGCCTTTATTATGGTTTGCGCAGCTCTCCAGCTCATAGCCACACTCATTAATACTTGCCCAGTCCCGTAAAATAGACTTACGGTCCGGAAGTTTATCGCAGGTTCCATCCTCTAGCAGCTTCTGTTGAATCTCTGTCACATTCAAAGGATGTTCCTCGTCTGTATTCAGCATATATTCAAAAACGCGCAGCAAACGACATTTATTTGGATTCTTTTTCATGTAAGCCACCACCTTCACCTTAAAATAATTTTCATAAGAAACCTTTCATGTCTACTATACTACTAAAGATATACCAAAAATAACCCTGCTGTCAAGCTATACAAATATCTTGAAGGAGCTTTTAAATGGTGCTTCGTACTATAGTTCATCCCATCATTGACAGTTATTAAGTATTTCTTAACAACTGAATCTTTCCTCATAACGTTGGTCCACTCGAAATATGCGACTGCGCCAAAATATCACTTTCAAATACGTAAAACATCTCGTTTTTAAATCTGCCAAAGAAAGTTTCCATAATACAGTTGTCATAGCAGTTGACTTTTCTGGACATTGATTGAATGTACATATAGCAGTGATATATTTTATCTGCCGTACAAAATTAAAACTACCCTCCGCCATGCTCTGTCCAACATGACGAAGGGTAGTCTTTTCATTTATATCCTATATATACTGCCAATGTCCCCTAAGCAAATATATACAGAAAGAAGGAATTTGTAATTGTAAGCATCTTTGAAGCTTTGTGCGTCAGGGCAGCTTCCGCCCCGTCTATAATAAATTGTTCTCTATCCAATTTGCGTCTGCTGACCGCTCCCATTTGGGAGCGTTGCAGACATTTTAAGAAAGGTGGTAAGACCTGAGTCTTTAGTTAATTATGCTGCAGTCGGGAAGAACGGCCATACGATAGGAATAACGATGATTGCAACAATCATGCTGACTGCTACCAGACCGCCGCCGCATTTAACATAATCCATGAATTTGTACTTGCCAGGGCCAAGTACCAGGGTGTTCGGAGGAGTACCTACCGGAGAAGCGAATGCACAGCTGGAAGCAATCAGGATTGCCATCAGTACAGCTTTCGGAGATGCACCCATTTGTGCGGACAGTGCAATGCCAACCGGGCACAGCAGAGCTTTAGAAGCGGTGTTGCTCATGAACTGAGTCAGGACAACTGCCAGACCGAAGAGTACTGCAGTTACCAGGTACGGAGACGGGTTACCGCCCATCAGGCTTACGGTGAATTCAGCAATCAGCTTGCCAGCGCCGCTGGTGTTCATAGCTGTTGCAACAGGAATCATGCCTGCAAACAGGAAGATGGTAATCCAGTCGATGGAGTTATAGGCTTGTTTTTCAGTGATGCAGCCTGTCAGTACGCACAGTACCGCTCCGACAACAGCAGCCAGTTCCAGAGGAACGATGCTGGTTGCCATAGAACCGATAACGCCAACCATGATGATACCGCAGATCATCTGTTTTTTAGGAGTAGTGTTGGTAGCATCAATCTCCTGCTCTACATCTGCAACCTCATCGGTTTTAGCTTCCGGCAGGATATATTTGCCAAGGAACATCATGTAAACGATGCCGGCAACAGTAATAGGAATGCCGATGTAGGCATATTCAAAGAAGCCAAATTGCAGCTCCGGCATACCAGCTGCTTTCAGAGCAACGTTTGCCAGAATGTTCGGCGGGGTACCAATCAGGGTGCAGGTACCGCCAAGGCCGGCAGCGAAAGCCAACGGCATCAGCTGACGGGAAGCGGAAAGCTTTGCTTGTGCGCAGATACCCATAACTACAGGAATCAGGCAAGCGGTGGTACCGGTGTTAGACAAGAACGCAGACATAACAGCTGCAATAACCATAAGACCAAACATCAGGCTGTTTTCATTGGTACCAAACAGCTTTACTACAGCGCCGCCAACCTTTTGAGCAAGGCCGGTGTAAAACATAGCAGCGCCAACGACGAACATACCGCCAAAAAGAACTACAGTAGAATCTGCCAGGCCAAGGAAGATTTGGTTCTCAGGAACCAGGCCCAATGCACTGCAGGCTATAGCAGCCAGAACCGCGGTCATTGCCAGCGGAATCATTTCGGTAACGAATAACAGTGCAACTACTGCTAACAAAATCAAGCATTTAATTGCTGGTGTCATAAAAATTTCCCTCCACTTATTTCTTCTTAAATAGGTTTACATATTGAAAAGTGTTTACAAAGAGCTTGCCATCTTCGCCTCGATGCGGGAAGACTTTACCTTCCTTTTTCCTGTTCTCGATGGCTCGATAGTAAAACTTCTTGTCTACCTGTTTCAGGTACTCCCGAATCTTAGAATCTTCTTTTTCATCATTCATGATAAGTGCAATGTCCAAAACTTATCAGCTCCTTTCTTGTTCTTTTTGGAGAGTGCCTTTCACTGTTAGAGATTATACAACATATTCCAAAATAATAAAAATACCTAGTTGGAATAGAAGTTATATGAATTAAGTATATTTCAGAAAGTAATTAAATACATTTTGGAACTAAATTCCACTTGTTTTTTACAGCAGGCAGTTTTACATTATACTATAATTATCGCCGGAATAAAAATACCTATGTAGCATTATTCATATATCCGTCAGGAATATTTTAGGCAAACAAAAAGCCAGTCTGCCAACGACGTACAAGGAGGTAGGCTATAACGTCATCGCTCGCGGACTGGCATATTATAATGCTGCTGTATAAAGCTTAAAGCAAAATATTCTTAAACCATTTACTATAGTATTCTCTGTCCAACTCTTTGAGATAGTTCAGTACAAAGCTCATCTTTCTTCTTAACCTCTTTTTAATGCTTTCAGGGATGCTTCGCTCAGTTTGAAGCCCTGTACTCTTCTGCTGAAGGCAAAGCCTTTTTCACCACAATGCGGGAATACTTTTGCTGCACCGTTGCGTTGACGGCACAGATGTGCGAATAAACCGATTTCTTTTTCGACTGCCATTTTTGTTTCAGCCATGATTGTTCTCTCCTTTGCTTTGAATAAGTCAATTTGTCAATTTGCTCTGTATAAGGCCTCTGCTTTATACGCATTTAGTATAACAGATATTGCTTAATAAGAAAAATAGCTAATAGGAATTATAGATATGACATTTTATTATTGCTTTTTGGCTTTCTTCTGTTCTATAATAGCCTTAATCGTTGTAATTCTTGAAAATACACTGGCAATATGATAAACTAATTATATTATACCTATATTTAGAATCTATTACTGTTTCTATTTTACATAAGTTTAGTATTAGTTGGAGGTCTGCAAAACATGGAATTAGACAATTACAGAAACTTTTTGGCAATTATCGAAGCCGGTAGTTTTACCGGCGCGGCTGATTACGTACATATCGCTCAGCCGGCCCTCAGCAAGCAGCTGCGTGCTCTGGAAAACTATTTCGGCACCAAGCTGATAATTACCACCCGCGGCAGCCGTCAGATTCTCCTGACCGAAGCAGGACGCGTCCTCTATCAAAAAGCAAAGTACATGTGTGCTTTGGAGGATCTTGCCAAAAGCGAAATCGAAAACATCATGGGCGGTGTTGTAGGTACGTTGCGTTTCAGCATTGCCAACTCTCGCAGTGCTTTATTCATCAAATCCTCCCTCAAGGATTTCTGTGCTCTTTATCCTAATATCAAATGTGAGCTGTTTGAAGCAAGCATAAACGAACAGACACAGCAAATGCTTAACGGTATTACCGAACTGGGAATTTTGAGCGTACCGGTAGAGCATCAGGATAACTTTGAGGTTCTCTTCCGTCGCGACGAAGAGCTGACAGCCGTTTTCCATAAAAACTCTGTTTTTCTGGATGACAGCAAAAAGGTTGTCACCCTTAAGGAATTAGAGGATGTACCTCTGAGCATCAGCTCAGGCTGCTCCGAAATTTTCCTCAAGGCCTGTGCGCAGGCATCTATCGTGCCGCGTATCACCTGCACCAGCACCACCCGCAGCACTACTTTGGAATGGACACGCGCCAAGGCAGCCGTTTCTATCGTGCCTGTAGAGCCCGGAGAAGACCTTGGTGAAGAATTTATCACCCGCCCTATATCCGACATCAAGGCAGACGTTTACAAGACCGTAGTAAAGGTTAAGGACAGACCGCTTTCCGTCGTTGCCCAGCATTTCCTCAAATTCTATTCCAAGACACGTAATTCACAGCAGGTATGCAACCTGGATGAAGTCCTGAAAAATTCATCTTTATAAAATAAAAAACCGCCTCACGGCGGTTTTTTGTTTATCATACTATGCTTATGCTTTCCTTGCGAAGGCAATAAAAAAGCCGCCTTACTCGGCGGTTTTTTTATTGTTGCATTGCCACACCCCTGTAACAAGCTACACACGATAAAATTGGAGGAGAAGGAGAATTTGAAAAATCTTTACGTAACAGAACAGCAAATTGTCCGATTTGCTTAGTTTGTTCTAATGTTTGGGAAATCAATATTTCGCCCCACATTTGATAGTTGAAAAAAACCGTCTTTGCAAGCAAAGACGGTTAATGCGCACAATTAAGATAGCTGCCACTCTCACATAAACAGTATCTTGTCTGTTAACATCTTCTCCTGTCGCTCGCAGGTCAAGCATATGCTTGTACAAAGTACTTTGCTGACTCCAGGCAAGCCTGTTACAGCGGCGGGACCGTGTGGATTTTCACCAATTAGCGCTTCATACGAAATATTGATTTGTTGCTTTTAATTATACTAAGTCCGATTAAGAATGTCAAGACTTTAGCGAAAAAGTTCCCTAAAAAATTATTGTAAGAACTCATATTACTAAAGATGCACTTATTTATTGACAACAAAAGAAATAGAATCTCTTACTCTTTTCAGGGCAAATCTCCGCAGCCTTTTATCCGGTTAACATCATATTTTCCCTTGCAGTAATGTCCTTTTGCAGCATCCGCAAGGCATTATATAACAAAAAGGCTGTCACTGATGAAGCTTCATCAGTGGCAGCCTTTTTTATGTTTGCCGGTCAAAAATCACCACTGGGTGCTTTCTTGCCGGACTTTATTTGTTTTGATTGCGATGCCTCATTGAAGCACGATCAATATCAAAGGCATTAATCAGCTCGGTAACAGCCTGACTTGGGGATACCACGCCATTAACAGCTGCTTCCATTACTGCCGGTAAGCGTCCTTTAATCATCGGGTCTTCAAAGAACAGGTTATGTAAATGCTCATCAATCATGCTGTTAACCCAAGAAATAGTCTGCGATTTACGACGTTTGTCGAAGGAACCGCATTCCTTGGTAACCTTTTCGAACTTGCGCATTACTGCCCAAAGCTCAAGCAAGCCTTCCTTGGTCAAAGCAGAGCATCTGTAGGCATGAGTTTTCCAGCCTTCGGTAGCAGGACGGATGAATTCAATCATACGCTCATACTCACCCTGGGTAACGATAGCTTTAGGCAGATTGTCACCATCGGCTTTGTTGACAACGATAGCGTCGGCAACCTCCATGATGCCTTTCTTGATGCCTTGCAAATCATCACCGGCACCGGTCAGTACTACCAGCATAAAGAAGTCAACCATCGAACGGACAGTGATTTCGGACTGGCCTACACCTACGGTTTCTACTAAGATAACGTCACAGCCTGCAGCCTCGCAAAGCAGCATGGTTTCACGGCTTTTACGGGCAACGCCGCCCAAAGTACCCTTTGCAGGGGACGGACGAATAAAGCAATTAGGTTCACGCGAAAGCATCTGCATACGCGTTTTATCACCCAAAATAGAGCCACCGGTAATAGAGCTGGTAGGATCGACAGCAAGAACTGCGACCTTGTAGCCCTGATGACACAGCATCTGGCCAAAAGACTCGATAAAGGTACTTTTGCCGGCACCCGGTACACCGGAAATGCCGATGCGCAAAGCTTTGCCTGTACGCGGCAGAAGAGCCTGCAGGACACGCTGTGCTTTATCAAAATCCCTCGGTGCATTGCTTTCTATAAGAGTAATAGCTTGAGATAAGGTTTTACGATCGCCTTCACTGACTCCTTTTATTAACTCTTCCGGACTAGGCTTTTTCCTCAAGGGGAATTTCCTAATATTATCCACAGGGTTATACTTCTCCTCGCTGACAGCGTTTACGGCACTGTCAATCCCGCCCATTACAGAGCAGGCAAAGTTAGGATCTTTTTTCAGGGGTACCCAACTCGGCCTAATATCTTTTTCACCAGTTTCAGGCATTTATATCACCTCAGTCTTCAGCGTGTTCAGCTTTTGCACGGTCAACCAACATTTGCAGTAATTGGATGCAGCACTTAGGAATGTTGGTACCAGGTCCAAAGATGCCTGCTGCACCATGTTCATACAGGTAGTCGTAATCCTGTGCAGGAATTACGCCGCCGATACATACCATGATATCTTCACGGCCACGTTTCTTCAGTTCTTCAACGATTGCCGGCAGCAAGGTTTTATGACCTGCAGCCAAGGAAGAGAAGCCAACCATATCAACGTCGTTATCTACAGCGTCTTGTGCAGATTCTTCCGGAGTCTGGAACAGAGGACCAACGTCGACGGTCCAGCCCATATCAGCGAAGGAGGTTGCCAGAACTTTTTGTCCGCGGTCATGACCGTCTTGGCCCATTTTAGCCAGGAAGATACGAGGACGACGGCCTTCAAGTTTTTCAAACTCATCAGCCAGTTTGGTAGCTTTTTCCATGTCATCGTTGCCGCTGAATTCACTAGAGTATACACCGGATACAGTGTGGATTACAGCATTGAAACGACCGGATACTTTTTCAACTGCGTCAGAAATTTCACCGAGGGAAGCACGGTCGCGAGCAGCTTGTACAGCCATTTCCAGCAGGTTGCCGTTGTCACGGGTTTCTGCTGCGCGGGTAATAGCTTCCAGATCGCGTGCAACAGCGTCGTTGTCGCGTTCTGCTCTCAGTTTTTCCAGACGTTTAATCTGAGCGTTACGTACAGCGGTGTTATCGATGGACAGTACGTTCAGAGGATCTTCCTTAGCCAGACGATATTTGTTCAGGCCAACGATGGTTTCTTTACCGCTATCGATGTTAGCTTGACGACGAGCTGCGCACTCTTCGATACGCATCTTCGGCAGGCCGGTTGCAATAGCTTTTGCCATACCACCGAGTGCTTCAACTTCCTGGATATGAGCCCAAGCACGGCGAATGATTTCGTTGGTGAGGTATTCAACATAGTAGGAACCGCCCCACGGATCGATAATCTTGCAGACTTTGGTTTCATCCTGGATGTACAGCTGGGTGTTACGAGCAAGACGAGCGGAGAAGTCGGTCGGCAGTGCGATAGCTTCGTCCAGTGCGTTTGTATGCAGGGATTGGGTATGGCCCAGAGCAGCAGACATAGCTTCCATACAAGTACGGGAGATGTTGTTGAACGGATCCTGTTCGGTCAGAGACCAGCCGGAAGTCTGGCTGTGAGTACGCAGTGCCATGGATTTCGGGTTCTTAGCGCCGAAGCTCTTAAGAATCTTAGCCCACAGAACACGAGCAGCACGCATTTTAGCAACTTCCATGAAGTAGTTTTTGCCCATATCCCAGAAGAAGGACAGACGTTTTGCGAATGCGTCTACAGGCAGGCCTGCAGCTTCACCGGTACGGATATATTCCATACCATCGGCCAGAGTGTAGCCTAATTCAAGGTCGCAGGTTGCGCCGCACTCTTGAATATGGTAACCGGAAATGGAAATACTGTTGAATTTAGGCATATATTTGGTGGTATATTCGAAAATATCACCGATGATACGCATGGACATAGCAGGCGGATAAATGTAGGTGTTACGTACCATGAACTCTTTCAGAATATCGTTCTGAATGGTACCGGCCATGATGGATTTATCAACGCCTTGTTCTTCACCGGATACGATGAAGAATGCCAGTACAGGCAGTACTGCGCCGTTCATGGTCATGGATACGGACATCTGATCCAGAGGAATACCGGAGAACAGGATGTTCATATCGAGCATGGAGCAAACAGATACGCCTGCTTTACCAACGTCACCAACTACACGCGGGTTATCAGCGTCATAGCCGCGGTGAGTCGGCAAGTCGAACGCGATGGACAGACCTTTTTGGCCTGCAGCCAGGTTACGACGATAGAATGCGTTAGATTCTTCCGCAGTGGAGAAACCTGCATATTGACGTACAGTCCACGGACGGAATACATACATTGTGGAGTAAGGACCACGCAGGAACGGAGGAATACCGCTCATGAAGTCCAAATGGTTACATTTGTCATAGATATCCTTGGTGTACAGCGGAGCTTTAGGAATACGTTCCAAGGTAGTATCATAAAGGGCATCATAATTTTCGCCCATTTTTTCTTCCAGATTTTTCTTCCATTCGTCATAAGAACAAGAAGGATGATCAGGAAGGGCTACTTTAGTGAAATCCGGATTAATGCTCATTATTCAATCATCCCTTTCTTCTTTTGCAGCATCTTCAGAGTTTGGAAGCAGTTAGCTTTTACGCTGATGAAATCGTCAACGCCAGCATCTTTGTAAACTTGTTCCATGTCTTTCGGAGCAGCGCCGGCCAGGAACAGAGTAGCGGACGGTTTCATAGCTGCTTTAATCATCGGAGCCAGTTTCGGAACGATTTCCGGATAGGTAGCATCGGTGGAGCAGATAACTGCAACATCGTAGTCGCCTTCTTTGAAAGCTTTGAGGCATTTTTCGTATTGATCGCCATCTTCGCCATCTTGGAAACCATCGTTCAGATGAACGTTGAATTCACCAACCTGCAGGAAAGAGGTGGAGAAGTCGGCACGAGCTTTATGTTGAGGAATCGGTCCCATGTTGCACAGGAATACTTCAACATTTTTGCCGGTTTTCTTAACATAGTCTTCAGTTTCGAAACGCAGTGCTTCATAGCGCTCGGTCCAGTGATGAGCAGCGATTGCTTCAACGGTTTCCGGAGCTTCAGCCTTGCAGGATGCAGCAGCAACCTGGCCGATAGTAGCACCATTGCTGAATGCTTCGATTGCGCCTTCAACAGTTTCAACAGTAGCCAGCTTGCCAGCCAGGTAGTTGGTGTCGATATCAGCAACGTAAGCAGCAACAGCAGCTTCGCGTTCTTTCTTCAGTTTCGGAGTGTCCTCTTCGCGGCGCTCCAGCGGTTCTTCGGTCATGTTCGGGTACATGTTTACGCCAACAGCACGGTCGCTGCGCATTTCCAGAGCTTTGAATCGCTTAGCCAGAACGTCAGCAACTTGTGCTTGCGGATAGCCGGCTTCCAGAGCTTTAATGATGCCGCCCATTTCCTCAACCTTTTGGAACTCAGCCCAGATTTTTTCGGTGATCTGCTTGGTCAGGGTTTCAACGCCCCAGGAACCGCCAGCAGCATCGATTGGGCTCAGCATACCAAATTCTTCTTGCAGCATTACATGCAGGTTACGAGCGATACGACGGGAGAATACGTCGCCTTTACGAATCAGCTCATCAAACGGCGGATTGTCATAAGTGCAAACGCCGCCTACAACGCTGGAGAAGGTTTGGGTGCAGTTACGCAGCATGTTAACATACGGGTCAACAACGGTTTTAGTGAAGCGAGCGCAACGGCCATGAACCTTAATAGCACGGTCTGCTTCTTCAGCACCGAATGCTTCCATAATAGCTGCCCAGATCATACGCAGGGAACGCAGTTTTGCGATTTCCATGAAGAAGTTAGCACCTTGGTTGAAGCAGAAGTACAGGGAGTTAGCAATATCGTGCAGTTCAACACCGCGTTTTTGCATTTGACGTACATATTCAACTGCAGTAGCAAAGGTGTAAGCAACCTCTTGAACTGCTTCCGCACCGCCATCGGTGTAAGCATCACTGTTGATGAAAACAGTGCGCAGCTCCGGAGTATTAGCTTTAGCAAATTTAATGGTTTCAGCCATTTCATCATACAAAGCATCCAGAGATGTTTCGGTTTTACCGGTTTTTACCAGCTCGCCGATCGGGTCGCCGCCGATAACACCACGCAGGGTTTTAACATCATGACCAGCGCCCTTCAAAGCAGCAACAGTCAGAGCCAACAGGTTTTTAGCGCCGGCACCGGTGTACATCATAATAGGATATTTGTCAAGTTTCAGACCATTCAGCAGAACGCTCATATCTTCAACGGTAGTAACGTTCACGCCAATATCGCCAGGTTTTTCTGCATCTTTAACGTCTACGCCGTTTTTGGTTGCAGTATCCAGTTTGATATTGTAAACAGTGGAGCCCTTGGAAATTTCTTCCTTCAGCAGCTCGTTGTTTTCAGCCGGCAGGGTTTCATCGCAAGCTTGTGCAATGCCCCAAGGCTCGTGTACATAACCGTTAACAGTTGCGCCACGCAGGAAATCGCCCATACCGGGATAATCGTTGGTCGGCAGAATTGCATCAGTGCCTTTACGAGTATAAATCGGGTCAAAGGTAATGCCCTCGTAGTTTTTGGTATACATGATCTTGTCAAAGGGTTTGCCCTTCAACAGTACATTACATGCCTCCACCCATTCATCCCAGGTGGGTTCGGTAAATTCATCAAAAGTTACCTCCGGGAATTCGGTTACTTTCTCTGACTTACGCAACATGGCTTCCAGTTCTTTGTCTGTCAACGGTCTTTCGCCATCAACGACTGCTGCAGTTTTTTGTTGTTCATCAGCCATTCAAATAATCCTCCTTTAATAATTTAATCATTACTGTGAAAAAGCTCACAGCACCAAGCTGAAACGCATATCACCTCCAGCCAATCTCGTCTGCTGATGCAGCTGCTATCCGACCGCTCTCACCCGGTCATCAGGGGACATGTGCCGCATCCTTGCTTGGATAGATTTTAAGAAGCAAACAGCATTTATATACACGGTCACGGTTGTCCAGGCCGTATATAACAAAATAACAGGCAGTTTAATCTGCCAGGAACTCCTGCAGACGTCCGTAATTAATCTGGACTCTGCGCAGCTCGTTTTCTTCAGGCATAGTATCATTAAGAATCATGTTGCCTAAAGCAGCACCCGGCTCTGCGCCGCGGTTCTGCATAAAACGGGCATAGTATTCAATCTGCGGAACATCTTCGGCAGCCTTGTAAATAACAGCAGCCTGTTCCAAAGGATCTTCTGCGATGATATAGGGATTTACACCTTCATTAAAGTATTTTTTCAAAAGCTCGCAGATATCTGTCTTTTTGGGGTTATATTGCACACGTACGCACTTTACTTCCAGCTCACCGCTGGCTTTAGCACGTCCGGCAACAACTTCTTCAACGCCTTTCATACCTTCAAAGGCTGCAAGCAGTTCAGCAATTTTGCCTGCCAAATATAATTCTTTCATATCAATAACCTCCCTTTAAACAGCAAAAAATAAAGCCACCACATTTGTGATGGCTGGATTGTCAGTACGACAGCGCACCCCTACGCTGTCGTACTTGAGAGGAGAAAGGAAATGTTCTCAGCTAAAAGAAAAATTTGAGAATGGGATTTGAAAAACACGATATGTCCAGTATCGCGGACAAGTATGACAGATAGCATCGATGGCCCGGCCACTCTCCAAAAGGTCACAGCCATCACGTGACCTTCAATGGCATAAGAAACAGAAAACCGTTTCTCAAAAATAATCCTTTACCCAATATGGGCAGGACTTTTGAAAAACGGCGAAATATCAAAAGCTACTAGGCGCACAAGCCTATACTATAGCTCTACGACATCTCTCCCCGTCTCTCGCAGGTCAAACGACGATGCATCTTACAGGCAGTTCTTCTGGCTTCGCTTCTTCACGTGTTTCACCTTCCCAGAGGACCCCTCCAGTGGTATAAACAAAACACGCTCCACGTCACAGCGGCGGGACCGTGCCGGACTTTCACCGGCTTCTCTATTGAGCTTTCGCACCTGTAATATCAATATCAACTTGTTGTCTTAATTATAGCAGTTACTATTTACCTTGTCAACCTTTTTCATTGATTTTTATTTTTGTGTTTTCATTCCATGTATATATCAGTCTTATGTGTAGCTGCATCAACTTCTGATTAACTGTTCTTTGTGTTTAATTTGCATATAATACAATAAAAAATCTATTATATCAGCCGCAACCGGCTTTGAGGCAATAAAAAACGCCTACAGCTCAGCTGCAAGCGTTCTTACGATTTAGCAATCTTCATTTTTATACCACCTGTTAATGGATATAGTAGAAATTCATTTCATATAAAGCTTTGACAAATTTTTCCAGCATTATTCTCACCTCCTGAAATCAGTGAATCATATACCATTTAAAGTTGCACAGAGTTTCAACAAATTTTTCAAAAGTCATTTTTATATCATCCCTTCTGCTTTATTTTAAGGTCTTGCCTTAACATGCATTAAGTATAACACCTTATGACGTTTTTGTCCACTATGGACTTTTTATGTCCCGATAGATGTTTGTAATGCTTCAAAGCCTTGCACCATGCGCTTTTACAAGGATTTTACATACAAAAGCAAAGAGGACTGCAAGAAAAATTTTTCTTAAATCATGACAAATTTTGCTGCAATCCTCTAAAATTATGCCTGCTTAGCCTTAAACCACCATGCTAGCAGCGGCGGGATAAAAATATTTATCACCAGCACTCGCACCAGCTGATAGGTCAGGATAATCGACACATTCTCACCCATACTCATACCGGCCAAAGACATTTCAGCTATACCTCCCGGCGCCATCGCCAGGAACGCCGTTACCAGCGAAAAGCCGTAGCGTGCGGAAAGCACATTAGCCATACCGATGCTCACAACAATGAGTATCGCCGTACCGATAAGAATATAAGGCACCATTTTTTCTGTTTTTACGATGCGGTCCGCATCAAGCTGCATACCCATAAACAGACCGATGCTGGCCTGCGCCGCCGCCATGAGCCAAAAAGGCACAGGCTGCACGCCGCCGTCAAAGACGGAAAATGCAGCCGTCGCCAAAATCGGTCCTAACAGTTTCGGCGTCGGCATATGTATTTTAGTTGCTATAAAGCTGCCCAATATAGACAAGGGCACTACGACAAGCCAATGCACTCCGCCATGGTTGGGCAATGCTACGCTGCTGCCCGTTACATGCGCGTTCAGCAGCCAGATTACAAGAAACGGCACAGTAATAACTACGCCCAGCAGACGCAGCACTTGCATCACCATGACAACGTTGGGATTTACTTCTTTATCCTCTTCGCAGAGCAGCATCGTCAGCGTCATACCGCCGGGAAGCATACCCATAATGCAGCTTTTGAGGTTTTCCCGCGCCAGCTTTGCCGTAATAAAGGCCAGTGCGATACTGGCCGCCAAAATCACTATCGTTGCTTCCGCTACACCAACCAGCTCAGCCAGAAAGTTATTCCAAGTGTCCGAGGTAAAGGTAGAACCAATACCATAGCCTGCAACCATCAATGCATATTCACGCCATTGCTTGGGCCAGCTCACATCGCTGCGATGCGTCAGTGTTTTGCAAAGCAGAGCAGTCAGCAAGCCGCCCAGCAAAAACGGTATCGGCAGATGCATGCGTATCAACAGGCTGCCTAGGCAAAGCGCCATGATAAAAAGCAATAAGCGGTTTAAAAACATAGCTTTTACTCCTGCTCTACACCGTTAGCGGATAAAGCATTCATAATGCGTTCAATCAGCTCGCCGCGCATGGTATGCTGTGAGGAGGAATAAGTGATAATCTCATCCTCCTTCAGGCCCATTTCGCGCTTAAAGAGTGCCTTTTGAGACATGGCCGCATTTTTAGAAAGCTTGTCGGATTTTGTCAGTACAACCTGTACCTTCAGGCCGCAGCTGCGCAGCCAGTTAAAGCATTCCATATCGCTGTCCATAGGCTTATGGCGGATATCAATCAGCTGGCAGACAACACCGAGGTTTTCACTGCCGGATAAATATTTGCTGATAAACCCGGACCATTGGTCCTTATTATTATGGTTTGTTTTAGCAAAGCCATAACCGGGTAAATCTACCAGATAAAAAGATGCCCTTTCATCCTCACCCTCAACTACGCGCTTAGCCTCCAGCTCATAAAAGTTGATGGTCTGCGTTTTTCCCGGAGTAGAGCTTACGCGTGCCAGGCCGTTGCGGCGGCAGAGTGAATTGATAAGCGACGATTTGCCGACATTACTGCGGCCGATAAAGGCAGCCTCAATAAGAGCAGGCTGCGGATATTGGTCTGCGCGTACTGCGGAGGCCACATATTTAGCACGGATAATATCCCAATTATCTTTACTCATTTTTATCCTCCAATGCCAGCTTCAAAACATCATCAAGATGTTCAACAGGTATAAACTGCATTTCCTTGCGAATATTTTCCGGCAGCTCGTCCAGATCCTGCATATTGCGCTTCGGCAGCAGTACAGTCTTTACGCCATAGCGGTAAGCTGCCAGCATTTTTTCCTTAATACCGCCGACAGGCCATACCTTGCCGGACAGGGAAATTTCGCCGGTCATCGCCAGCTTGCCTTTAACCTTTTTACCTGTCAGCGCCGATACCATGGCAGTAACCATTGTTACGCCGGCAGACGGGCCGTCCTTCGGCACAGCGCCCTCCGGCAGGTGGATATGGATATCCATCGTTTCACCAAAGTTGGCTGCAATCCCCAGCGCTTCCGCACGGCTGCGGATATAGGTATAACCGGCCTGAGCCGACTCCTTCATTACATCGCCCAGCTGACCTGTAAGCGTGAGGTTGCCCTTGCCCTTAAACGCCAGTACTTCTACCTTCAGCAGCTCGCCGCCGACGCTGGTCCATGCCAGGCCATTGGCAACGCCGACACTTGATTTCAGGCTGATATCATCATCAAGGTAAATAACCGGTCCCAGATATTTTTCCAGATTCTTTTCTGTTACCTGAGCACCCTTACCCTTGCCCTTGACAATCTTGAAGGCAACCTTGCGGCAAATGCCTGCCAGCTTACGCTCCAGATTACGTACGCCTGCTTCCCTGGTATAGTCGTGAATTACACGGCGGATAGCCTTTTCGCTGACGCTGACCTTGTATTTTTCCAGGCCGTTCAGCTTCAACTCCTTCGGCAAAAGATGCAGTTGGGCAATCTTAACCTTTTCTTCATCAGTATAGCTGCTCAGCTGGATAATTTCCAAACGGTCCAAAAGAGCCGGCGGAATAGTATCAACAGCATTTGCTGTTACAATCCAGAATACATGTGATAAATCAAACGGGAATTCAATAAAATGGTCACTAAAGCTGTTGTTCTGCTCCGGATCAAGCACCTCCAAAAGCGCTGAAGCCGGATCACCGCGAAAATCAGAAGCCATTTTATCAATCTCGTCCAGCAGGAATACCGGGTTCATGCAGCCGCAAGTCTGCATACCGTGAATAATACGGCCCGGCATAGAACCGATATAGGTACGGCGATGACCGCGGATTTCCGCTTCATCACGCACACCGCCCAAAGAAACGCGGGTAAATTTGCGCTTAATCGCCTTGGCAATACTGCTTGCCAAGCTTGTTTTGCCTACACCCGGAGGTCCTACCAGACACAGAATAGGTCCGCGTGTGCTTTTGGACAGCGCACGCACTGCCAGATACTCCAGAATACGCTCCTTAACCTTCTTCAGACCGTAGTGGTCATTATCAAGAACATCCTGCGCCTTATCTATATCAAAATTATCCTTGGTGAATTTGCCCCAAGGCAACGCAAGCAAAGAATCAATATAGGTGCGGATTACCGCTCCCTCCGGTGTCATCGGCGGCATTTTTGCCAGACGTCCCAGCTCCTTGTTGATTTTTTCCGCCACATTTTGCGGCATCTTCAGCTTGGACATCTGCTCCTTGTACTCAGCAATTTCTGCCTGTACGTCTTCGTTTTCGCCAAGCTCCTTGCTGATAGCCTTAATCTGCTCGCGCAGATAATATTCCTTCTGATTCTGCTCCACCTGCTGGTGTACCTGCTCGGAAATATTTTTGGCTACATCGGCAATTTCCTGCTCGCGTACCAGAATCTCGTATAATTTACGCAGACGCAGCTTGAGCGGCGCCATTTCCAGCAGCTCTTCCTTTTCTGTTAAAGCCAGCGGCAGGTAGCCGACAATAATATCAGGCACCTTGCTTAAATCAGTACGCGATTTAAGAGACTGCACTGTATCGGGATTAACCTTTTTCGTAAGCAGTACCCATTGCTCAAAGGCATCAAGCAGCAGACGGCGCAGGCCTTCTGCTTCGGCATCGACCACATCGTCAGCAGGCACTACTTCTACCTCACCGACAAAGAACTCCTGCTCATTCTCATGAACCTCTGCCGCATTCAGTACATGTACGCGCTCCAGGCCTTCTACCAACAAACGCACTGCGCCGTTAGGAAGCTGCAGCTTTTGCTTGATATTAGCCAGAACGCCCCATTCATATAAATCATCACCAGCAACATTTTCCTGCTCAGGCTGTTTTTGCCCGACCAGAATAATTTGCTTGTCTGTAGCTTCGGCTGCGTCAATAGCAGCTATAGATTTTTCTCGGCCGACGTCCAGATTGGCAATCATGCCCGGAAAAATCAAAACGCCCCTCAAAGCCAGCAGGGGCTTGGTAATTATCAAATTAGCCATATAATCCCTCCTTAAGCTCCCAAAACAAGAGAGAAATTTATTGGCAGTACGCACACAGGCATACTTGCCATAGCGATAAAATAAGGGAGAAGGTATATTAATCCTTCCCCCTTAGATATTTTGTTATTTTGTAAGCATTTGCGGCTCGCAATGCTGGCGTATAGTAGCTTCAGTAACAATGCACTTTGTTACATCATCACGGGAAGGAACATCATACATTACGTTACGCATGGTGGATTCAATAATAGATCTCAGGCCACGCGCTCCGGCATTACGTTTCAATGCTTCCTCAGCAATAGCAGTCAGAGCACCCGGCTCAAACTCCAAATCCACGCCATCCATTTCCAGGAAACGCTGGTATTGTTTAACCAACGCATTACGCGGCTCAGTCAGTATTTGTACCAGTGCAGCCTCATCCAGCGGATTGAGTGTTACTACTACCGGCATACGTCCTGCAAATTCCGGAATAATACCGAACTTCATGATATCCTCAGGCAATACCTTGGCAAATACAGCCTCGTTATCAACCTCTTCCTTACGGCGGATATCAGCACCAAAGCCCAGGTTTTTCTTACCTACGCGGGCATTGATGATATGCTCCAGTCCAGCAAAGGCACCACCGCAGATAAACAGGATATTGGTTGTATCAATATTGATAAATTCCTGATGCGGATGCTTACGTCCTCCCTTAGGCGGAACGCTGGCAACAGTACCTTCAAGGATTTTCAGCAGAGCCTGCTGAACACCTTCACCGGAAACATCACGGGTAATGGAAACGTTTTCGGATTTACGGGCAATTTTATCAATCTCGTCGATATAGATAATGCCACGTTGAGCAGCTTCAATGTCATAATCGGCATTGCTTATAAGCTTGAGCAGAATGTTTTCAACATCCTCGCCTACATAGCCTGCTTCCGTTAAGGTAGTAGCATCAGCAATAGCAAAGGGAACCTGCAGAATCTTTGCCAGAGTCTGGGCTAGCAGTGTTTTGCCGCTGCCGGTAGGACCGAGCATCAGAATATTGGATTTCTGCAGCTCCAAGTCGCGTTTGGACTCCGGATTCTGGATTTCGTAGTTGATTCTCTTGTAATGATTATATACCGCTACGGACAAGGTCTTTTTAGCCTCATCCTGACCAATAACATACTCATCTAAGATTGCCTTAATTTCCTGAGGCTTCGGCAGATCAGCTGCATTCGCCAACTGCTCGGCAGCATCGCTTTCTTTTTCCTCGTCAAGCATGGATTTGCAGAAGTCGACACACTCATCGCAGATAAATACTCCACGACCGGAAATCAGTCTTTTTACCTGACCTTCACGCTTGCCGCAAAAGGAACAGCATGGTTTTCCATCATGTCCTTCATCAAAATTCATATTTTTAAATCTCCTTATAGTATATCTTACTCTGCAGATTTACTACGGGAAACAACCTCATCAATCAGGCCATATTCCTTAGCTTCTTTGCTTGTCAGATAATGATCGCGCTCGGTATCGGCAGCAATTTTTTCCACTGTCTGACCGGTATGCTTTGCCAGTACCTGGTTCATTTCTTCACGGATACGCAGGATTTCACGGGCATGGATTTCAATCTCCGTTGCCTGGCCCTGTGCACCGCCCAAAGGCTGATGAATCATAACACGGGAATACGGCAATGCAAAACGCTTGCCCGGCGCGCCTGCTGCCAGGAGCACAGATGCCATGCTGGCAGCCATGCCCATGCAGATAGTAGAAACGTCAGGCTTAATATACTGCATCGTATCATAAATAGCCATGCCGGCGCTTACGCTGCCGCCGGGGCTGTTAATATACAGATGGATGTCTTTGTCCGGATCCTCGGACTCCAGGAACAATAACTGAGCAATGACAACATTTGCCATATTGTCATCAATCGGACCGGTAACGAAAACAATCCTATCCTTCAAAAGACGTGAATAAATATCATAGGAACGTTCTCCACGACTAGATTGTTCAACAACGATAGGCACATAATTCATTTTGTCACACTCCTTTACTGTAAGTATAACCTAAAATTATTTTGCGCTGTCGATAACAACGTGAGCAGCTTTGCGGCGCAGGATGTTAGCCAGCAGCAGGCCCATGGTGCCGTTGCCTTTGATGATTTTCTTAACTTCTTCAGGAGAAGCGCCGTGTTGTGCGGAAATAGCAGCGATTTCTGCATCAACGTCAGCCATGTCAACCTGAATATCTTCAGCTTTAGCGATAGCGTCCAGAACCAGATCGGTCTTAACGTTTTCTTCAGCAACCGGGCGTTGGTTTTCACGGATTTTAGCCATGTCCAGACCGGTGTATTGCATGTACATGTCCAGGCTCATTTTACGGCTTTCCAGGCTCATTTTCATTTCTTCAACCATTTGGCTGATTTTGTCTTCGATCATGATTTCCGGAACGCTGAATTTAGCGTTAGCTACAGCCAGGTCAATCAGTTCATGCTCGTATTCAGCTTTAGCGTTAGCTTCAGCAGCTTTTTGCATACGCTCTTTGTAGTTAGCACGCAGCTCTTCTACAGTTTTGAAGTCGGTCTTGGAAGCAACATATTCGTCGTTCAGTTCCGGCAGCTCTTTGCGTTTTACGTCTTGGATGTTTACTTTGAAGATAGCTTCTTTGCCAGCCAGGTCTTTAACAAAGTAATCTTCCGGGAAGGTTACTTCTACGTCAGTGGAGTCGCCTTTGGACAGGCCAACCAGCTGATCTTCGAAGCCGGGGATGAAGGAGTTGGAGCCAACTTCCAGAGGATAGCCTTTGCCTTCGCCGCCGCTGAACGGTTCGCCGTCAACGGTACCAGCAAAGTCGATGATAGCGAAGTCGCCTTTTTCAATTACAGCGCCTTCTTCAGCAACTACCATTTTAGCGTCGCGGCCCATCATGTCTTTAATTTGAGCGTCAACTTGCTCGTCAGTTACTTCAACTTCTTTTTTCTCTACATGCAGACCTTTGTATTCGCCCAGTTCCGGTTCCGGTTTCAGGGTTACTTTAATGGTCAGTTCCATATCTTTGCCTTCTTCGAAGGTAGATTCTTCAACTTTAGGATCGGATACAGGAATCAGTTTTTCCTGGTCCAGAGCTTCGCTGTATGCTTTGTTGGCAACAATTTCAAAAGCTTCTTGTTTTACAGCTTCTTTGCCATAGTGCATTTCGATGATAGCACGCGGAGCTTTGCCTTTACGGAAGCCAGGGATATTTGCCTGGTCAGCAATTTTTTGTACAGCCTTTTTATAGCCTGCGTTTACCTCAGCAGCCGGAGCGGTAATTTTTAAAGTTGCCTCATTTTCTACTCTTTCAACAGTAACGTTCATTAATAAAATCCTCCCTTAAATTTATGTGGGTAAAAAATAATATAATCGGATTAAACTGTCAGCCTTCCTTAGCGAAAATGTGCTGACACAAATCGCTCATAATATCATATCACAATGCTCGCTTCTTGACAATACCAAAAAACCCGACAGACGCAATCTGTCGGGCAAATTTTTAATTGGAGCGGAAAACGAGATTCGAACTCGCGACCCCCTCCTTGGCAAGGAGGTGCTCTACCACTGAGCTATTTCCGCGTCATGTGCATCAGCAACGAATATAAGTATAAGGCATCAGGTGACTTTTGTCAACACCTTTTTTGAAAAAAGTTGAGATTTTTTTCAACTTTTTTTCTCAGCCCTATCCTAACCCATTACAACGCGCCAAATCATCATAGACAAGCGCTGCCAGACGCTGCGTTAATTCCTGGTTTTCCGCACAAAGCTTCGTCTGCGACAGCAATGCTTCCAGCTTAGCCTTGTTGCACATCATGCAGCAGCAAGGCATAATGATTTCGCTGGCCATATAGGCAGCGGCGCGCAAAGACATTTCATCCTGCAGCAGGCTGCCGCTTGCTGCCTTGGATGCGAAAACCGCAAGACGCATATCCAGCGCCCGCGCCAACTGTTTTTCTAAAACACCGGACATAGCTTAACGCATGTTTTCGATAAAGTCTTCAAAGGTGTTGATCAATACAGTGTGACCGGTAACCTTTAAATCGCGCAGATAAGTGCCGTAGGATTCATAAACCTCGTCACTCAGCTCCATTTTCAGGCCTTCCTTAACATATTCATCCATCATTTTCAGGATAAAACGGTTAACCTCATTGGTACCGGGCTTAACATTCAAAGGAATAATGCGGCTTTCAGCCTCATATTTTTCTACAACAACTTTCCAGCCACCGGGAACAGGCGGCAGACGGGTTGCTTTAATGAAATAATTATCAGGAGAAAAGCCTACATAACCATCCATTTTATTGTATAATTTTGCTTTTTGCAGAGGGAAACCATTTTTATTGCCCCATTTAACGATTTCTTCGCAAACTTCATTATTATGGATTACACTCGGAAAGGTTGCTTCCGCTAAGATTTCAGACATAGTGATACCTCCTCATGGTTTATAGTCATATTTTACTCTAACTTGCAGATTATTTCAACAAAAAAGCATGTATACATTAACCATTCCATTTTACGTTGCTTGCAATAAGGACAACCTTGCTTTATACTAAAAATAAACACATCGGCAAAGGAGGATAGCGCTATGGGCTTATTTGTAAATCCTGACTGTTCAGCATTTAAAGCAGCAGTAGCTTCTGAAATTTATATTGACAAAACCTCTCTAATTAAGCACACAAATCAAATGCTCGGCACCTTACAAGCTTTCGTTTGTAACAGCCGTCCTCGTCGCTTCGGCAAGTCAGTTACCGCTGATATGCTCACTGCATATTACAGCAAAGGTGCTGATGCTTCTGAACTTTTTCAAGGTCTTGCTATCAGCCAAATCCCTGGCTTCACAAAACATCTTAATAAATACGATGTGCTCCACTTCGACATACAATGGTGTTTTAAAGAATGTGGCAAAGCTGAAGCTACTGTTCCATACATAACTAAAATAGTATTGAACGAACTGCGCCAACTTTACGGAAAAATTGTTCCTGATGATGTACAAAAAATTTCCGGAGCATTATCAGCTATCAATGCTGCAACAGGCAATAAATTTGTTATCGTCATTGACGAATGGGACGTTTTCATCAGAGACGAATCCCACAACACCAAAGTACAAGAGCAATATATTGACTTTCTGCGTAATCTTTTCAAAGGCAGTGAACCGGCAAAGTATGTAGCCCTTGCCTATCTGACAGGTATTTTGCCCATCAAAAAAGTGAAAACACAATCTGCGCTCAACAATTTTGATGAGTATACTATGCTAGATGCCAGCTTTTTTGCTCCATACACGGGTTTTACAGAGAATGAAGTTAAAACATTATGCTCACGTTACCATGCCGATTTTACTGCTGTCAAACGTTGGTATGATGGCTATCTTTTAGATGACTACCACATTTATAACCCCAAAGCAGTCGTTAACGCTATGCTACGAGGAAGATTGCAAAGCTACTGGTCGCAAACTGGTACTTATCAAACTATTAAAACTCTCATTGATATGAATTTCGCAGGTCTGCGTACAGCAATAATAGATATGCTCGCTGGCAACTCAGTCGCTGTCAATACAAATTTCTTCCAAAACGATATGATTAGCTTCGCTAGCAAAGACGATATTCTCACAGCTCTGATTCACTTAGGTTACTTAAGTTATGACATCAATGAACACGTAGCTTCTATACCTAATGAAGAAATCAGACAGGAATTTGCAGGTGCAATCAGTTCTAACAACTGGTCTGAACTTTATGCTTTTGAAATTAAATCAACGCAGCTTTTAAACGCTGTTTTAGACGGTGAGACAGCAGTTGTCGCTAATAGCATTGCTAAGCTTCATGACGAATATGCTTCTTCAATACGTTACAATGATGAAAATTCATTAAGCAGCGTGCTGACTATTGCGTTTTTAAGCACTATGCAATATTACTTCAAGCCAATCAGAGAATTTCCCACCGGCCGAGGTTTTGCTGACTTCGTGTATCTCCCTAAGCCACGCTATAAAGAAAACTATCCTGCGCTTATCGTAGAGCTGAAATGGAACCAAAGTGCTAAAACAGCACTCGAGCAAATTAAAGAACGTAACTATACGCAAACATTGGAGCAATATACTGGTAACATGCTTCTTGTAGGCATCAATTATGACAAAAAAAGCAAGAAACATACTTGCTGTATCGAGCAAGTAAAAAAATAATACTCATATTTTAAGACATACTGGCTGTCGTGCTGCATAAAAAATGTAGTACAACAGCCATTTTTATTCTGTATATTATTCAAAAGCAATGTAGAAAATAAAAGTATAAAAAAACAAGCCACAAATCAATGGAACTACGATTTTTTCATCATTATTCAAATATCTATACATTATTCGCCTCAATACCCAATAATTTTTTCTTTGTATAACTGCTGATGCAATATTAACTGACTAGTGAAAAAGCATGTATACAATAAGTTGTAAGCTTTAAAAAACCGGCATCGAGCCGATGCCGGTCAAAAGCAATTCTTTTAAATTTGTCCCAAAGCCTTCAAAATGCACTGAGCAATAATCGCGCTGGCAATATAGGTGCCTACAAAAACAACGATTGCCAGAATAACAATGCGCCAGCCAGTCTTGGCAAAGTCGTCAAGATCCTTGCCTATGGATACACCGGCATAAGCCAGTATAGGCGTACACAGAGCCACAAAGCCAACATTTTTCACATAACCATTGACAATATCACTGCCCGGAACGCCGGGGATAGTCAGAATGCAGCCCAAGGTTACAACCCATGCCGCAGCCGGAATACCGCCGGGAATATATTTGGACAGCAGCATGCCGACAAAAGCAATCACTGCCAAAATCAGCAGGCCGGGAATAGACTGGATAATATCAGCCTTGGTTCCCAATACGTTGGAGAACAAGCTCATGAAGGTTACAATAGCCAAAATGATAATTGTATCTTTAATTTTCATTATGCTTCCTCTCCTTTCTTATCAGCTTCAGGCAGTACGCCATATTTCATTTTATAACATTTCTTGTACAGCCATTCGGTCATCGGCAGGCCCAGCCATACGGACATATACAGACCGTCAAGACCAGAAAGCATATTACTTGCTGCGCCAAAGGCTGCCAGCTGGTCAGCCATATTAGGATACATAGCAGCCAAAGAGCCAACTGCAGCCGTCATCATGCTGGCAGAGCCTACACCGGAGGCCATAGCCAGTGCATACGGGTGAATCGGCAGGACAGAAGCAGCAACGCTGGCCATCAGGCCGAAGAAAATAGTACCAAAAACAGTACCGGCAATATAAACGCCCATAACGCCGCGGCCTTCACTGCTGTCCAGGCCAAACTTTTCGCCGATAAGCGCAACGTTCGGCTCACGTGCGATAGAATGCGCCGCACCGATGGTTTCACGCTTCAGGCCCAGATAAACAGCTACAGGAACGCCCAAAAGCACAGTACCGAGGTTACCGAACTCCTGCAAAATCAGCGCCGGAGAAGCAGCCAGAATCTTCGGCAGGGTAGGACCTACCAGCGTACCGTAGCGTGCCATCAAAAGCATCAGCGTTACGCCGACAAGACTGCTGGCATCCAGCATTTCCTTTCTGCCGGACAGGTTCAAAAACTTAGGTGTTGTCAAAATGCCCAGAAGCAGAGCGTACAGCATCGGCAGCAGCACGATACGTCCTATACCGAACTTCAGGGTATGAGTGCCGATCAGCTCGGAAACAATGATCAGCGCCAGAATTATGGCATGTAATTTAATGTTCTTCATTACATTCCCTCCCACAAATTATTTCTATTTTACTTATTAATTTACTTATTAAAATAGCTCTCCAATTTCGCAATGTACTCTTCCTTGGTAAGAATAGGCTTGAAGTCAGCCAAGATAGCCTTAGCCTCTTTGGCATCATCATACAGCAAATCTATCAGCATCATGGCAAAGGCTTTGGCAGGCAGCAGCACAGCAGCATTAAAATCTACCATATGGAAGTCAGGTGTATGCAGCAGTCCATCCGTACCACCGATAAACGGATGGATAACAGGCATCAGATGTGATACGTCACCCATATCGGTGGAGGCACTGAAATGACCGGCATCCTTTATCTCTACGTCCGGATAAGCAATTTTCGCATTCGCTGCAAACAGCTCATTCATACGCTTGTTACAGCTCAGTGGGAACATGCCGGGCAATGTTTCGATAACGGTCTGTGCGCCGACAGCATCACCGCCAGCCTTGAGTGCTGCGTCAACGCGCGTATGGGTAGAATCAATAGCATCCATGGTTTTCGCACGCACATACAGCTCCAGGCGTACATCATCAGGCACGGAATTTACAAAGTCGCCACCCTTAGTAATAATCGGGTGTACACGCACTACATCCTGCTCGCGGAAGGTTTCACGCAAAGCGTTGATGCCCATCAGGCCCAGGCAGGCAGCATTCAGCGCGTTGACACCTTCATGCGGAGCGTCGGCTGCATGAGCTGTTTTGCCGATATAGCGAACGGTTTTACCTACAAAGCCGTTGCTGCTTTCGCCAATAGAAACCGTAGGCTTCGGCATATTTTTATCGGCATGCATCTGCATAGCCATATCAATATCATCAAAAGCGCCTTCATAAATCAGTTCGCCCTTGCCGCTCATAAAATGCAGCTTGCCGGACTCCACTAATTTTTTGCGGTACGCAATTTCGATATATTCCTCAGCAGGAACACCGAAGAACACAACATCACCGGCCAGCTCCGGCAGCACGCCGGATTTTACAATACCGCAGGCAGCAGCAAGCATGGTGGAAATCTGCAGATTATGGCCGCAGGCATGCGCTGCGCCTGTGGCAGGATCAGCCTTCGAGCTTGTCGGGCAGCCAACTGCATCCAGCTCGCCTAAAACGGCAGCTGTCGGTCCGGGCTTGCCGCCTTTCGCGCGTCCCTTAACACCATTGATTGCCAAGCCGGTCTGCGGCCCCAGGCCCAGGTCACGCATAAACTCTGCAACCTTGGCAGCAGTTTTGATTTCCTTGAAACCTAATTCCGGTTCATCGTTGATGCTGGCACAAATTGCCTTTATCTTGTCTGCATATGCGTCAATTGCGGCACATGCCTTTTCTTTTAAAATTTCTTTTGTCATTTTAGTGCGCCTCCAACGTACCTGTCTATTTGACACGTACATTAATAAAAAAATTTAAGTATTTGACTCAATTATATCATACTTATAGGTAAAGTCAAATAAGAATATCCGCTAAAAAAATCGTTGCCTCATAATGTGCAATTTGATGCAACATCAGCTAGTTTTCAGAATTTTGTCCACTAAATAAGAGTATCAAAATGTTTACTGCCTACTTTTTTACTAAGTTTTACAGTTTTTCTGTTTACCTTTCACTGGTATCTGTGCTAAAATATAAAAATGATATTTGTCGGCAGAAAGCGTCTGACTTAAAACAGTTGACTGCTGACAACTACAGCACATGTTGATATAATATAAGGAAAGGAGTCTTGACATGTTTGCTCAGATGAAAAAAGATATTGATGCCATTATGCTGCGCGACCCGGCCGCAAAAACAAGACTGGAGGCCGCGCTGTGTTATCCCGGGCTACATGCCATCTGGCTCCATCGTATAGCGCATCACTTTTATCTGAAGGGCTGGGTAGTGTTCCCACGCCTGCTTAATACATTTTCCCGCTTTCTTACCGGTATTGACATCCATCCCGGTGCTAAACTGGGTCCCGGTCTTTTCATTGACCATGGCATGGGACTTGTTATCGGCGAAACCGCTGAGCTTGGCAGCAACGTCACGCTCTATCAGGGAGTTACCCTTGGCGGTACCGGCAAGGAAAAAGGCAAGCGCCATCCCACCATCGGCAACAATGTTGTTGTTTCCAGCGGTGCGAAGGTGCTTGGTTCCTTCAAGGTAGGCGACAATTCCAAAATTGGCAGCGGCAGCGTAGTTCTTAAAGAGGTTCCGCCCAATTCCGTCGTTGTTGGTGTACCCGGACGTGTTGTAACACACAACGGTGTACGTATTGCCTCCAACAATGATGCCGAAAGCATGATTGACCTGAACCATGATAAACTGCCTGATCCGGTAGCAGATTATGAAGAACTGCTCGCCAAACATATGGAAGAAATTAACGGCCGCCTCAAGGAATTGGAAAATCTTATTTATGACACTCAAAGTAAGCATTCTGACTAAAAAGAGGTAGAAAAATGAGCAGAACAATGATCACAGCAGAAGCCATTCAGGAAGCACGCCGCTGCCTGAACTGTGCGCGCCCTACATGCCGCACCGGCTGTCCGATTGAAAACAATATTCCCGGCTTTATCCGTGCCTTAAGCGAAGGTAATATCGGTATGGCTTACGAAATTATTTCCGAACGCAGCAATCTGCCCGCTATCTGCGGACGCGTCTGCCCGCATGAGCGTCAATGCGAAGCACATTGCGTGCTGACCAAAAAGAAATGCGGTATCGAAATCGGCAGTCTGGAAATGTTCATTGCCGACTTTGCCCACAACAATGATTTGAAGCCCACGCAGCCTTCAAGCAAGCTGCGCGGTAAGGTTGCCGTAATCGGCTCCGGCCCGGCAGGTCTTACCGTTGCCGGTGATTTGGCCAAAATGGATTTTGACGTTACTATTTTCGAAGCACAAAGCGAGCCCGGCGGCGTATTGCTTTTCGGCATTCCGGAATTCCGTCTGCAAAAGGATGTTGTTCGCCGTGAAATCAGCGAGCTGCAGCATATCGGTGTGGAAATCCGCACTAAGCAGCTTGCCGGTGTAGATTTTACCGTTGATGACCTTTTTGCCCAAGGCTATGATGCAATTTTCATGGGCACAGGCACTTCCCTGCCGCGCACGTTGGATATCCCCGGCAAGGAGCTGTCCGGTATTTTGACAGCAACCTACTTCCTGCGTATGGTCGTGCTTGCCGACGGTGGCAAGCTGGATGCCAGCGAAACACTGCTGCATACCGGTGACAACGTTATCGTTGTCGGTGCAGGCAACGTGGCTATGGATGCGGCCCGCACCTCTATCCGCCGCGGCGCCAAAAATGTTACCATCGTCTACCACAAAACGGAAGCTGAAATTTCTGCTTTTCCATCTGAATATGAAGCCGCTGTTGCCGAAGGTGTACAGTTCCGCTTCTTAAAGCAGCCTATCGCCTACTTCAACAAGAAGCAGATGCGCGCTTTAAAAAATATCCGCCGTCAGGCTACGGCAGCGGACGAAACCGAATTAGCCGGTTTATTGCTGCAAAACATCACCAAAACCGAAACCGGTGAGTTTATTGCAGAAGGCGGTCAAGAGCTAATCCCCTGCGACTGCGTAATCCTCGCAGTAGGCCAAAAACCGGCAGCACGCATAGTTTCTTCCACTAAGGGTATTCAGGTTGATAAACAGGGCTTTGTTATCACCCGTGACCGTCCCTACGGCATGACTACCCGCGCCGGCGTTTTCAGCAGCGGCGATGTGGTACATGGTCCTGCTACCGTCGTTTTGGCAATGAAGGAATCGAAGAAGGTAGCTGCAGGCATTGCGCAATATGTTGATGCCAAAAAGCTGCTGGAAGACTGCACTATGGATTCCACTACTCTGTAATAAGCATTTTTGCATACAAAAAACCGTCATTTCCCCAATAATCTGAGGAAATGACGGTTTTATTTCTTTTATTCGCTATATTTTCTATACGCGGTATGATTGGTGCAGCCGACAATGTTATTGATAGCAAAGCCATGCTTGAGCGCAGCAGTGACAAATTTCTTTGCCTGCAGTACCGCTTCCTTCAGGCTCAGGCCGTTTGCCAGGCCTGCGGTAATTGCTGCCGAGAAGGTGCAGCCTGCGCCATGGTTGTAGGAAGGATAAATCTTCGGCACAGCCATTTCTGTGAATTCCTTGCCATCGTAAAAAATATCAATTGCGGAATTATCGCTCAGACGCTCGCCGCCCTTGATAACAACGCTCTTCGCACCGGCAGCAACAATCTTCTCTGCTGCTTCCTTAATCTGCTCTACGGTAGTAACCTCCGGCATATCCGCAAGATAAGCAGCTTCCACGGTATTCGGGGTAATAATATCACAGCGCGGCATCAGCAGCTTTTTGATAGCTTCTGCCGCATCCGGCACCAGAATCAGGTCACAGCCCTTGCAGACCATAACCGGATCAATAACAACGTTCTGCAAATTGTACTTATCAATAGTTGCCGCAACCAGCTCTACCAGCTCAGCACTTCCCAGCATACCGGTTTTCATCGCATTGATGCCAACGCCTTCAATCGCTGTCACCAGCTGCTTTTCTACCAAATCCAACGGCAACGGGAATACGCTGTGCTCCCAGGTAGTCGGATGCATCGTTACAATGCAGGTCAAGGCAGGCATACCATAAACGCCCAGCTCCTCCATAGTTTTAATATCCGCTTCCATACCGGCGCCGCCGCTTGTATCACTGCCGGCAATTGTCAATGCTTTATTCATCAAGGTCATAAGACACACTCCTTCACTTTAATAATGTAATCATTATAACCTATCGACTGGCATCTGAATAAGCTCAATTTATGGATATTTAATATAGTCAGATAAAAAGCTTTGCAAACAAAACGCCCTTTATGTTTAGAATGTATAAGTATAGGTCACATGCACCATGCGCGGCAGGCAGTAATACTTGGTAGCGGAGCCCGGATTGCTTACGATATCATCCCTGTCGAAGATATTTTCCACGCCAAGCTCTACACTGCTGCTCTTATCGAACTTATAGCCGGCAATAAAGTTTACCGGCAGCAAATCGCCCCAGCCGCTAGCTCTGTCCGTAGTAAACATGCCTGTCAGCGCAGCATTGAACTTAGCATCATGGTATTTAATGCCGACATTGTATTGCTCGCGTGCAAATTTACGCTCCCATACGCCTTTTTTATTTTTACCCATAGGATTGCAGAAATTAGCGCCCAGAGAATAGCTGTATTTGCTGCCGAAATCCTTCTCATAGGTCATTTCCAGACCTTTGTTTTTAAAGGACATATTACGTGTCACATACGGATTGGAGCTGGTTCCCTTGCCTTCGTACTCAATAGTATCCAAATCCATATAATACAAAGCAGCTTTGAACATGCTTGTATTAGATGTCTTTTTGTAACCGAACTCATAGGTCCAGCCTTCTTCAGGCTCCAGTAAAGGATTAGCCGCAAAGTTGGCACCGCCGCCGCCGTAAATCTGGGTAAATGTAGGCATCTTAAAAGATTTTGCCGCATTTGCATATAAGCTGCTGTTGTTATCCAGCTTCTTCAGCAAAGCAAACTGCGGTGTAAAAGCATTATAGCGCTTGTTAGCCTCTACAACAGTTTCACGGGCACCTACTGTAGCAGTATAGCCTGCACCAAGATCCTTGGAAAGCTGTGCAAACACAGCATAATTCGTTCTGAATTCGTTAATCTTCGTACCGGGTTTAATGTTTTTTGCTACGGTAATATCATTTTTATAGGAATCACGGGAAACCGTCGTACCAACAATAACATCACCGAATTTACCGGTAATCTGCTTTTGCAGATCAAGGCCTATGGTATCAAAGCGTAAATGATCGGACTTGGTCCATTTAGAGCCCGTAACATTGTAAGTCTGATTTCTGCGGTTGCTGCGGTTATAAAACAAATTGGCGCTCACGCTGTCATCCTTATATTGTAAGCGAGAAAAATCATCAATATAATGATAATTAGCATCCTCGGTAAGCTTGCTCCAGGTTTTGTCATACTGATCATAGGAATACTTGCTGTCATTGTGCTGATGTGAAAAACTCCAATTATCATCAAACTTATAGCTTGCGGTAAAGGACTTTTTGTTTAAATCATTAATCTGCTTATAATTACTGCTGTATCCCTTCATCGGGTCACTCTGCTCCAGCGCTACTGCAAAGTTCAGCTTATTAGCATTCAATGTCAGTGCTGCCTTCTCCCTGCCGTATTCACCCTTAGTCAGAGATAAGGTGTTGGGCATTTTCTTTTTCGTGATGATATTAATAACACCGGTAGAAGCCTCGGAACCGTAAAGAGTAGAAGCAGCGCCCTTAACAATTTCTACGCGTGCAATAGATTCTACAGGAATGGAATCCAGATAATAGGTTTCATTGATGTTGGCAGGTACACCGTCAATCATTACCACAGTGCCTTTATTCGCACCGCGCATCAGGATTTTTGCGTTCATACCGCCAAGGGACTGGCTGCCGCCATAGGAATAGGTAGTTACGCCGCTTTGCAAACGCAAGGCATCAAAAAGATTAGAAGCACCGGTTTCCACAAGCTGCTTGTGGGAAACGGTTGTAACGGAAGCAGGTGTATCAACATCACGCTTGCTTTCACGCTGCGCAGTAACAACCATGGTATCAAGATTGTATGTCTGTAAATCATCGGCAAATACCGGTACCGCAAAAGATATATTCGCAGCCAACAGCGTAGCCGTCAGGGAAATTACAGTATTTTTTCTCATAAATATTCATCCTCTCATGTACATAAAACATCTAATAAATATAAAATTATAACACTTTTAAGGATGCTTGTCAATAAAGTTTTCACGATGATGCAGGCTTTTCAAAAAAAAGCTCTCAGGTTTCTCTGAGAGCCGATTGCCATAGTTGGCAGAGCGAGTTGGGGTGGCAAACCCTGTGCGGGGTAAACCGTCTAACGATTTAGCAAAAATGCCCAAGCTACAATTTGTGGTACTTATATTAAATCTACCACTACATATAGTGTTTGTCCACTGTAAAATTCTCTAAAAAACGTTCTGATTGCACCACAAATATATGGAACAGGGAGGAACAATAATAGGAACAACAGAAACAAAAGGCACTTTATACCTTGTATTTGTTATTTCAACAAATCTGCCAAACTGTACTCCCCCTTAGGAATATTAGCAACCCTGCGGTATTCTCTTATAGCATCAACTAAAATTTTAGGATTAGCAAAATAATCTTTTACAAAATCATATGCCTTTACATTACCCATGCGCAAATCCATTTTGCAAAAATCACTAGGTTTCTTCCCGGAACGCTTAAAGCGTTCATATGCTCCTTCATTATGAATAATCAGCATTTCAATCTCAGGAGCCGTAATCACGTTGACGACATCTATTTTATAAGCATAAGCTTTGCTTAGCTTAAAGCTTTCTCTACGAGAATCTAAAATGCGTATAACAGAAATAGGTTCATCAAAGCCTTTGCGTAAGTATCTTTCTTCAAAATTCTTCGCACTTCTACATCTGATAACCTTCTCATCCAACATTTCTTCTCGTGTAAAAATCAACAAATTATTATCTACTAAAATATCAATGATTGCGGACTCAGCAGAACCTTCACAGATACAAGCCTTATATTTTGCTAGTTTCATCTAACTGCCCCCTTCACTTTAACGAAGCAGTTAAATTTTTCTTTAAGCGTAGATAAGCTTCATAGGCAGGAGTAGTGCCCTCAAGAAAGCCGCTCTGATAAGCATCACTCTTCTTTATATCATTGCGCTTTAAAATATAGCTTAGATTTTCAGCAGTAATACCATTACGGTTCCTTACAATATAAATAGCATCATTTCTATCATATTCGTCAAGCAATTCCGGATAGTTGGTCGTAAAAAGCAGCGTACTGCCATTTTTATTCAGACTGCTATCCATGAAAAACCGTATCAGTGTGACAACAATTTCTTTGTTAAAATGATTTTCAAGCTCATCAACCAAAATATATCCACCTGATGCCAAGACCTCTTTGACTATGGAAAAAGTAATAATGCCTTTTATAGTACCAGAAGACAGATACTGCTCAAGTTCTACCGCGTTATTTAAAATAAGCTCTTCCTCTCCCTTAAACTTCAAATGAATTAACGCCTTATCTTCAATTTTTTCAAAGCATAACTTTTCAATAGTAGGATCAAGGAATGTGATGACTTCTAACGGAATATCATCAGTAAACGGAAGAACATTAATGTTGGTATATGAAAGCAGGCTAAACACATCTATCCTATCATTTGTTTTTTTATTATGAGCTATGATAAAACTTACGTCATCGGGCAGATAAGCCTCATCTGTATTTCTGGCTGCTATTGGACGCAGGCCAGAAAAATCAGTAAGGTATTTTTTAGATTTAACGCTGCTGACAGGCTTTTCCCAAAGCTTTTCTTCAACTATAGAATACACATATCCCCCTGCTTTAGCTTTTTTAGATTTAACAACAGTTTCCAGACAACAAATATTACGCTTGTTATCAAAAAAGCAAATTTTAAACGACGCATTCTCGCAACCGCCAAGAATATTCCTCGACTCAACATGATTGATAGGTTCATTACGCAAAATATTTAAAGCTAAATTAATTACCTTCAATACAGAAGTTTTGCCAGAAGCATTAATACCAATAAACGCACAAGCTGTATGCAGGTAATAATTAGGCTCTATCTTATAGAGTTTTTCTTTGTCATCTTCACTAACTCGTTGTTGAGTATAAAATAAAAGATCTAACTCCTGTTTAAATAAAGGCAAACCATTCACAGTTATACGCAGTATTTTCATTGTATCATCTCCATCTAAAAACGGTTTTTACGTTTTTATTTTCTACTGATTTTATTATATAACGTCTTTCGAAAATTATCAACGGATTTTACGTTTTTATTTTTTATCATGTTTTTTCTAGCAAAACAAAAAAGCTCTCAGATTTCTCTGAGAGCCGATTGCCATAGTTGGCGAAGCGGGTTGGTGTGGCAAACCCTGTGCGGGGTAAACCGCTGTAACATTTCGCAATGAACAAATTCAAGCAAACAAAAAAGCTCTCAGATTTCTCTGAGAGCTGATTGCCATAGTTGGCGGAGTGGGTGGGATTCGAACCCACGCACGGGGTAAACCGTCTAACGATTTAGCAAACCGTCCTCTTCAGCCAGCTTGAGTACCACTCCATTAGACTACTTGTTTATTATAACAGATTCTCATCTAAATTGCAAGACCCTATTATAATTTTTTAATGGCGGAAAGGGTGGGATTCGAACCCACGGAGGAGTTGCCCCCTCGCTAGTTTTCAAGACCATTTTTAGACCACAGCCCCAAAAGGCATAAATCCCCATTTTCCGCATGTCTACGCAGGTAGACAACATTCACACTATGCTATATTTTACTATATCTTTGTATATCTGTCTAGATGTAGCAGTCAAAAAGTGGTCAAAATAAAACCGCTAACTAAAATTTAGTTAGCGGTGAGGGATTTAGGCTTTCAAAAGACTATCTATTGTTCTTAGCGCTTCCAGCCAAGCATCTTTTCCGCCGATGAGCTCGGCAAAATCAGCATCAGTGAATTTTTCCAGATACGATTTTGTAGCTTTCAAAGCTTCAATTTCGCTGCAATCGTATTCGAGTTGTTCAAAAAAATATTCACCAGCCAGCATTTGAAAAGAATCATTGCAATCATCATTCCATTGTTGCATAACATCAATAATTTTCATGGTTCATAACCACCTTTCATCTTCATTATATGTATATTAACTCTACTTTTGATTATTACAAGTCATAAATTTAAATTTTAAATAAAAAATATGCGGTATAGCCATTAAAGACTATACCGCATAAAATCAAGCGATTTGATGTATTGCTACATTGACGCTGGTGACCGTTCCGGCACCACCTGTCAGCTGCAGGCTGAGATTTGCCGCATTACCGACAGCAGCGCAGGACGGACGCACGCGGATCAGTTTGCTGATGGGTAGCGTCACCACACCAGCGGCAGTAGCAGTTTGACTGGCAGCAGCACCCGGTAGAGCATCAGCACCATTATAGAGCTGTATGCCGATTGCACCAGCTGCCGTAGCAGTAACAGTCACCGTAGCGTTGACTTCGTACACGCCCGGAGCCTTGACATTGATAATGCCAGTGCCAGCTGCATGGCTTAAACCATTGCAGCAGCCACTAAACTGCACGTCGTTAGCCCCCAGTGCAATAACATTGCCAACCTCCAGAGCTTGACTAGCAAGATTATAAGTATTCAGATAAGCCATTACCTATCACCGCCAATCAAGCAGCAGTCAGATATTGGCAGCCAGCGCAACCACGCTGACCTAACAGCTGACGCACTGCCTCGATGATAGTACCGTTTTGAGTGAGCTGGCTAACTTGATAGCGTTCAGCTTGCAATTCACGGTCACGGTCTGCCAGTTTGTCACGCAGCTCCTGCATTGTGTTTGCAGTAATCAGAGCACGAGTAGCTTCACCTTCGCTGTGGATAGCAGTGGTGATTTCACAAGTGTTTTTGTAATTTTCGGCTTTAACGCTGTCAATATTGCGATTAGTCTCGCAGCAGCATTGTTGAGCCGCAAAACGGTTCTCCGTGATTTGGTTACCCAACTGATAGCCAGTATTAGTAACACCAGCAGTGACTGCATCAAAGCCTCGACACATATCACGTTGCAGCTGATTTTGACCTTGCAAAGAATTTGTGTTCATAGCGTAAAAACCATCACAAACGCCGTTTTTAATACCTTCCAGGGCACGCATTACATTCTGATTGTTAAAACCTTCCTGTAATTCTGCCTGAGTTAAAGCATTACCACGACGGCCAAAGCCAAAACCGTCGCCGCCGAAAAACGCCAACCAGATGAGATACATAAAAGGATTGTTCATCCAATTATTATTACTATTGGTCAACGCCATTGCTTCGCCGATATCCATAAGATATCCCTCCTTTTATAATAATGCACATCGCGCGTGATGCCTACTTGTACCCGAGCATTCGCAAGCCAGCATTGATATCATTGTCAGAGATTCCCTGCTGCTTAGCTTGGGCAATAAATTGTTGCAGCATTTTATCATTGAGATTTTGCTTGATGACCTGCAGGTCGCCCGCCTGAGGTTGACGCTGCTGCTGATTCTGCCTTTGGTAAATTGGATTCATTCTGCACTCCTTTCAGCAGAGCGATAAGCTCTGCAAACTCCGCCTTGGTAACGTACTCTACAGGCTGCGGTTTAGGCTTTTCCACAAACGTATACGCTACCACAGACTTCATGCCGATTTTGTCCGTAGTTACGATGTAAAACTCCGCATCAGCAGAGTTCATGTAGATTCTTGACGCATTGGGCGGGAGAGTTAAAGCATTGAGCTGATCGACGCTCTGCACCCATACAATCTCACCAGCTGGAGCCATCTGCTGTGCTGGCTGACCAAAGAGCTGCGGCATAGGCGGCAGGTTCGGTTGATTTGGCATATTTGCAAAATTCATAAGCTCACCTCATTTCTGTCTACATTGTATAGGCAAAAGCGATGTGCAAAAGCGCAATAAAAGGGCATAAAAAAAGCACCCCAGCATTCACTGGGGCGCAGGTTACATGATGACATTGTAGATTTTGTCGTAAGAGCGGGCAAGGATACGTTTTACTGTACTCTCGTCCATATTACAGCGTAATTTGATGGCAACTACGGACAAGCCTCGGGTAAACATTAACTCGATGACTTCCCGCTGCTGCTCCGTAAGCCGTGCTTCTTCCATGGCACGGTCAAGTTCAATTCGTGAGCACATACGTAGCCACGCACGCGCTCGCTTACGAGTGACATCCATACACAAGACCTCCTAAGATATCACTTCCTCCCAATCAATCATCATTTATTAATAGCATAGGCAAGCAGACCAACGGCCGCAACGATAGCAGTATTGCGCTGTGCTTTAATTCTGCGGCGGGTGCGAGCTTCCTCTTTGGCGGATGCCTGCAAGGATTTGTTGGCACTCTCCAATAAGCTGCTCTGAGCTTGCAGCTCTATCTGCAGCTTGACTGATTCCGTTTTGAGCTTGCTCAATTCCGCTCTCGACTCGGTCAGCGCTGCTTGTGATTCGCTCAGCGCTTGCCTGGTGCTCTTTGTTTGCTGCAGCAGCAGACTCAACCTGCTGTCGAGCGCTGACATCTCCGCCGCCGTCATCGTGTAGGTTTTGTAGGTTGTAGCCGATGATGCCGCCGATGCAGAGGCAGGCAACAGCAAGCACAATGTAACTGCAGTAATTGCGCAATATTTTTTCCACATCTTAGCCCTCCCACAAATAATAGCCCGGAACGGAGCCGCCAGCACGCATGTCAACATGGACAAAGCCCTGCGATACATAAGTACCCACACCGTCAAAAATCTGCTTGCAGATGCGGGCCAACTCGCGTGTAGATACGCCGTCAACGTAGATATCAGCGGCAGTGCCTGCGACATGCTGAGAGTTAGACACGCCACCTACATTGGCATTGTGTACCGGGCAACGATAGCCGCTGGTGATGTTTATGGGACGACCTAAGCGTGCACGCAAGCGTTCCAGACCAGTCAGCAATGCAGAGCTAATGCCATAAGCAGGCAGCTCGCCGCAATGCTTGCAAGCAAATTCGGACTCAGAAAAATGAGCAGATAACATAGCCATAACAATCAACCTCTTCTCTTTTTGATTACATTAACAAGACCTTGCACTGCCTCAATACCGGCGTCGTTTAGGTTCTCGCAGATGCTCAACAGCTCCGTGATTACGAGATAACCTGCTACCAACGGCACAGCCCATACAGGCTGCTGCAGCGTAATCATGGCCAAATCTACCAGCACAGCGGCAAGCACGCAGAGGATATATACGATGACCTTCCCGACAAAGCGATGCTTCATGACTTCGCTGGAGATAAGGCCTTCTGCGCGAGCTGCCTCAATGCCGCCGATAATCTGCGTCACGGACGGAGTCTGCCCCATGCCCTGCAGACGTTTGTAAGACAGGCTCATCCAGCGGGTAAAGCAGTCCAGAAATACCAGCGCTGAGAAAAGCATGAACAGTACTGCATGCTTGTGCAGCAGGAATGCCAAAATCGCGCCGATAACTGATTTGTAAGTAAAACCATGAGTCAAAGTATGTGCCGCATTATATACGGCGTAGCGCAAAGCTAAAAAATCCATTTCTCAACCTCCTAATTATTCATTGCTACAGCTTCCACTTCTTCTGCCGTGCTGGCAGATTCAACCTTCGCTTTGGCGGCTCTATACGCTGTGTGCAAAGCATTACTACGCACAGCAACAGCGGCGATAACCATACGCAAATCGTCAGCAGTAACTTTAACATCTTGATTGTCTGCCGTAGTCCAGTCAAGGCTTGCGCCTTCTCCCTGCAAATCGAGCGCAATGATGGCTGCGTTAATTCTATCTCTCGATTTATCGTCATAGTCAAAGCTATGTCCACTGTATTCAATAGGCTCTACCTCTGCTTTATCACGCTGATATTTAAGCTCTGCAATCTTACGTTGCTTAATCACTTCTAAGGGTTCTTCCTCGTGCGTAACAGAAACATTTAATTCCGCTAAGGCTTCCTCAGAGATGGAGAGAGGAATAAAGATACCTTCCTGCCCCAAGGCTTCTGACAAAGGGTAGATGTGAGTATATGTTTTGTCTTTGTATTTATAGGTTGTATTCATGCCTTAACCTCCCTGTTTCAATAATCTTCAACTGTAGGTGTCATCGAATTTATTGCTTTACCCCATGAAAAAGTTACACCATCTGTTGTATAATAACAGTCAAAATGCAATGTATAGGTTTTATTTGGGGTTACACCTACAATAGAATCAATATCTACGTGGTTTATATTTTCAAGCATCTCACATGCTGAAATGCCTTTACCCCAAATTTTATTATTTATTGTATTTTTAATATTTGCATAAAAACTTGAATAATCTTCGGCACCTTCAGCATAGTCAACTACTGCAACCACTTTGATTCTTTTAATCCCCTTTGGAACAGTAAAAGAAATTGTTTTATTATCTGCTTCCCTAAAAGTCCAATGCTTGCTACCATCTTCAACCTTTACTTCACCTTTTCCCATCATCATTCTATTAAGTCCCATTATACGTCACCTCCTAACTTGTTAGCTTGTACAATGCTCGTCAACGTACCTCCACCATCTTTGCTCATCCAAATGTTAAGGAGCAATCCTGCACTTGTAATAGCTACATCACTTGCGCTACCAACATATTTTAATTTTCCTGCATTGCTTATAGTCAAACTGTAATCTGCATTTGCAGCAAAGTATGCAGTAAATACGGATGATTGATTAGCACTTAATGCCTTAGTCAAAGTAGCGAGGTTAAGTGTAAATGCACCTGTTACGTTATAAACTATCGTGGAGGTTATAGGTGTATCCGAAGTGCCAATGACAGCATAGGTAGTGTACTTCTCTCGGTTGAGCATAAGGTCATGAAAATTCTGCTGTGCCGTCCATGTATTAGCCACAGATGGTTTAGGGATACTAGCAGTAAGAGTATCAATCGCTGTCGTTACTACTTTATTCTGAACGGGATTAATAGAGGTTGAAGATAGTTCCTCATCAATAGTAACTTCATCGCCTTTCGGACCTTGCGGTCCGGGATCACCCTTATCGCCTTTTGCACCTTTGATATTGACTGCGTCAGGATTGGATAGTCCCGCTTTGTTTGTCCATGTCAAAGTTCCGTCAGCATCAACGGTAGGAACAAAAACATTAACGTTTTCGCTAAGGTCTTTTGTAGTATCCATATAAGCCTTTGCGTTACTTTCACTCTTTGCGGCAGCGGTGGCTTGGTTTGTCGCCGTTGTTGCAAACGTACCAGCCTGCGTAGCACTTCCGGCAGCGGCAGTCGCACTATCTGCTGCCTTGCCAGCCTGCATGCTTGCGGTTGATGCAGAGGACGCAGCAGATGTGGCACTGTTTTTAGCAGCAGTCTCTGATGCTTTAGCATTCGTCTCGCTAGTTTTTGCAGCGTTCTCACTTGCTTTAGCATTCGCAGCAGACGTTGCAGCGGCAGATTGAGATGCAGCAGCTTTTGATGCACTGCCACTGGCAGCTGCCGCCTGTGCTGTAGCAGTAGATTCTGCCAATTCAGAGCGACTCATGATAGTCTCGGCAGTGTCTTGATCCCAAATCACAGTGCTCTCACTGTACGTTGAGCCGCCAACCTTGCCCTGAACCAATTTAACTTTTTTATTGGCCTTTAAAACAGTGACGATTTCGCCTTCCTTTAATTGAGGATTATAAGCGTTCCACACATCCTCGCTCGCCAGGCTAAACTGTATTCTTGCATTACTCATTCATATCACCTCACGCAGTACGCACCCAAAAATATAAACACAGATAAGACGGCTCAAAAGTTACTTTTTCTCCATTGCCGGTAGATTGGATGGATATTTGATGCGAGTGATTTCCAGCCTCTTCAGTTGCGCCCCAGCGGCGCTCATGAGCTTGATATCCTGCACCACCACTACCGCCGTGTGTTTGCCAATTGCTAACATAAATGTCATGCTTATGATTACCAGCACCATAAATTGTAGCTTCATGGCTATGTGCAGGCAGTTGTTTCTGCGTAAGCACAAAGCCATCGCTACCACCCAGAGCACCGCCAGCATAACCATCACCAGCAGAGCGGATATATCGACCGCTCTGCAGAAGCTGCCACGTGCCACCAATCTGCGTACCGGGATTGATGTTATCTTTTGTGATGACCACAGAGCCAACAAAGCTCATCGCGTTCAGATAATCAATATTCAGAGCAACATTTCCCTTACTGTCGGGAGTTTTGCCCTCAACGCTATAGACAAAATTTTTCTGGATATTGCCATTTTTATCAGGCTTCTCCCCGTTCAGCGACAGCACCAACGATTTTTTCAGTGACGTTACAAGCGCAGCGTAATCGCTGTCCAAAGCGTCCTGTCCCTGCTCCACGAGCACCTGCGCCAGCGCAGCAGCCATAATCGTGGCCTGCTTGTATAATTTGTTATGCAGCGCCGCCGAAGCAAGACCGGGCACAACGCCGTTAATGCGCTGTGTATCCGTAGCATACTCTGCGTCGCTCACAACATTCAGCGCTGCCACGGCTTCAGCAAAAACCTTAAAATTACTACTAGCCATTTATCAATTCCCCTTTTCTGCTTCCGCCCAATGGCTCTCATAGCCACTGTAACGCATAGTATTATAATCATAGCTAAACAAAAGCAAGCCGTCTGTCGATACAAACGTCAGCACATTGATACGCACGCCTTCCGGCTTTGGGATAACATAAGCATGGATGATGAGTTCTTCCTCAAGTTGCGTGTAGTCACCCTGCAGCACAATGTTGTAGCTCATATCCTGCAAGTCCTCAATGGACAGTTTTTTATTAGCGCCCATGACAGCGTCCCACAAATCGTACAGCTCACCGATGGTGCCTTTCCAGGTATTCTGGATAATGCGGGCCTTAATCATCAACCTGAAAACTTCGTCGTCCAGCAGATTGCCCTCGCCCATTTCCGCTGGCGGATAACCTGTGAGCATAGGCGTGCTCGCCAATTTGTCAGGCGTAGGCGTATAAATTATCGGATAAACCTCACCGCTTGCCATTTCTGCCGGCGATGGACAAATAACCTCACCAATGGCAGCAGCAGACGGCTCGAATTTCAGTTGACGGCTTACGCCAACAATCTGCCCTAAAATATCCAGCTGCGCTGTACTAGCATTGTCCACCTCAAACGCCACAATCATATTATTTATGCTGTCGTCAATTTCCAGACCATAGCTAAGCAGCTTCTGTACCATCGCCGTAAAGCGTGGGCTGTGGCGATATTCGCTCGTAACCAGGCGCTTATAATAATCAAGATTCTGCATCATTCCAGCGTCACCTCAATGTTCGCATACGCAGGATTCGGAATTTCCTTAAAGCCGATATCAATGTCCTGCGCTGCCATAGACGATTTGCTAAGCCCCAGCTTCAGTTCTTTGATGCCAAAGATAGGCTTGGTGAGTGAGGGATTACAATCAGTAATGATGTTGCTCAGCACCGACGCAGACACGTCACTGCCAATCGTCAACGCGGCCAGATAATTATAAACAGCTTCACGGACTTTGACAGTCATAGTGGATATATAGCCTGTATATTTTTTGATTACGACCTTAACAAAAATATCTTTGTAGACAGGGCGGAAAAATCGCACACGATTTATATAATCGTTCTGATCCGTATATTCTACAACTACATCACCATTGGTATAACACCCTATACCCTTGTGTAAAAAAATTGCTTCCGCCACATCCTCATCCGTCCCTCCCTCGACCACACAGGTCACGGAGTGAGCTGGCAGTCCATACGGATTATCATCCGTTACAGAGCTAACGTTGGTATCGTTCTCGTACACAGCGTAGCGGGAAACATTTTTTAGAGCAGCAATCGCGCCCTTCGTTCCGTCCAGCATAGTCTGCGACGGATTCGCAGTGCTGATAGTCTGGCGTTCACGCAGCTGCGCATCGGTCTCCTGCGCATTACCCAGCACAGCAGCAACTTCATTCGTTACAGACACCCAGCCGTAAGTCGGCGTTTCAATCTGGCTAATATCGCCAGCCAGAGCGCTCACAGCTCCGGCCGTGCGGCAGGTCGCAACAGTGTAAGTCGTTCCGCTAGAGTCAATAACCACGCTAGATGGCAAATCCCACGTCAGGCCAGCGCGGTCACGCACAGCACCGTTAACGATTTGTGTAAATGGCGTGCCGGTGATTTTTACCTGACACGTGCTCTGACTGGCAGCCTTACGCTTAATGCCGTTCAGCTTTACCACGCTGTCCAGCGACGCACCAATAGCCGTTTCAGGTGACCGTGCATTATACGCATACGCGAGAGCCTGCAGCGTATCGCTTTGCTTGAGAGCAAAAATGGACAACAGCTGATAATCAGGTGAGCTGTTGTCCAGATAGATATCATCGCCGTAGATTTGCTTCATTGCAGCAATCATATCCTCTAAAATATCGTTGTAGGTAGGGATATGCAGTCCCGTACTATCAACATAAGGTTTAAAATACGTCACATCTGCACCTCCTCACTACTAATAGTCAATGAGCCATAAATAGTCTCTACAGTTGCCGTAAATTTATAATGTCTGCGTTCGTAAGATGATTCAAAAGACGTGACAGACTGCACTCCTTCCGTGCCGCTTATACGGTCACGGATAATAATATCTACAGCCTGCCTATTCTCATCACTGCCGGACGTGCCTAAGATTTGCTCCCACAACGGCAGCCCATCTTTTAGATCTTCCCACCATTCGGCATAAAGCAAGAGCAGGCGCTGCTTTATCGCCTGCCCGACAGCTTCTACGCCGCTGATGTAATTTTGAGAGCCACGACCAAAGCAGTAGTCCCAATTGTCGTCTAAACGTCTAACCTGCATATCAGCCTCCAATAAACACATTGCTGCTGCCTTCAGCTACAGTGCCGCCACAGCTGACGTGATCACCAACGCGCCCGGCAGCCTTGCCGTTAATATAAACACTGGCACTCCCACTGGCAATCGTACCGCTATGCGACGGGTGATTGATACAGCCGTGAGGTGCATAGCTGTCCCCCACACGGCCTGCAGCGCGGCCGTTGATATATACGTTAGGGCTGGCAGATACGAGTGCTGTCGGAGCACAGGCATCATGACCGGTATCCAAATCGCCTAAACGCGTTGCATTACTCATTGATATTCACCCGCCCTGCTTTAATGTTTACCGTACCGCCTACGATGTTAATCGTGTCTCCGGCAAGCTCTACGTAAGCACTGCCCGCATCATTGCGTAGCTGAGCAGAGCCTGTGCTGTAGCCGGAGATTACTCTAGGCTGCGACCACACGCCGATAATAGCAAAGCCATCAGACAGGTCATGCCTGCGACACTCTACTTGATTTTGCACGCCTCCGCTCTGCCACCAGCCATCCATGCACATATCGCCAAAGACAACCAAACACTCATCACCTGCCTGTATCGGCAGCGTCAGCGCATAACCTCCGGCGCGTGGCACGACAATAGGCACGTCGACCAGCAAGGGAATATCTATCCATGATTCATCACCGTCTGCAAGCATTTTTTCTCGCAGCGCTGGTTGCACAGTAACAGTCTGAGTGGCCGCGTCAAAGCTTTGGATAATGCCAGGCATGCACACGCGCGTCTTGATTGCAGCGGCACGAGCATCCAATACTCCCTGCCGTTCGACGTTCGGCGTGCGCAAATTCAAATCAATCATACTAATCACACTCCGTTCGGATTCTGCGCATTGTTGGCCATGAGAGCAGGCAGAACGCCCTTACCATAGCGAGAAACAGCCGTACAGGACGTATACCAATCATTACCCATAGTATCACCAGTATGCGTCAGCTCGATTACCTGATAGATCCACTCTTCATCAAGCGGCATCTGCGCCTGACCTGGAGTAACCTGCGCTTCCGCAATCTCGCTATTTTTAAGCTGCACCAAAGACCACATATGCACAGCGGGATTCAGCAGCAGCTTAAAATTTGCGCCATACTGCGTCTGCGTCGGCATACCGACAAGACCGGTAGTAGGCGTTTGCACGATAGCTTCATCCTTGGCAGCGTCGGCAAGCTTAATCATGTTCAATTTGCCGTCATTCACCCAATAGCTCGCACTATTACCGCGGGCGATATCGGAGATATAATCTTTAGGCTCGCCAAAAATAACCTTACCTCGCGGCAGTTTTTGTCCGGACAGGCCCTGAGTAATACTATTCGTAGGTATTTTGGTTTTTGACTTTTCGCAGACCGCATCCAAAATCTGACGTTGATTAACGCCCTTGTTTAAGGTTTTAGCAATAAAATTTTTCCCAAGGACATTAGCTCCATCCACGCACAGGAGCGACAACACGTAGTCCGTATTATTCTCCTTGCGCCGGGATGGATAAATAATTTTACCGTCAAAGATAACTCCGTACTGTTTCTCTTGGGTATTACCTTCGGAGTCTTTGATTTCTTGTATCGTCCCATCTGCAGATGTAGTCAGATAGCCTTCATAGCCAGCCTCAATGATGATACGGTCGCCTTCCTTAAGGATTTTCTGTTCGGTTGCTGCAGTAAGATTGTAAATTTCCACGGTAGAATAGTTGTTTATTTCCCGCGACTTTTTGACAGTAAACTTCACATGCAGGTCAGAAACATTCAGGGCCTCCTTGTCCTGAGCATCCACAACAAGGATTTTCCACTTGCGCATCCACAGATAACTGCTCATGAGCCATCACCCCATAAAAGTACCCAGGCTGAGCCTAGTGTCTCATTATCAGGCTGCTCCTGCGTGGTAGGCCCAACAGCCACGATTTGAGCGCTGCCAATATTCAGGTAAGTGTACTGACCTAACAAATCAATGCCAGGAACGAGCGGCATGCCTGTAATCAACTCTTCGCCTGTGCTATTGTCGCAGACATCAGCCACCCATAACTCATACAAATCATAATAGCGTAACTTAAGCAGAATATTGATGTTGCGCTCGCCATCCAGCGTCAGCTTAAAAGTCTTCTGGTCAAAAGGCGTGGTAGTTAATGGTATTTCATAATAGCTCATCCCCACTTCACCTCCAGATCAGAAGCTTTTTCCATTTTGCGCAAAATCGTGCTGTTGTCTTTAGGCTGCACTTCCTGCGCCTTGCGCTGCGCGCCTGTAGTCCACTGACGCGCTGATACTTTCTCTGTGCCAACATTAACCACCAACACCTGCACAAGATTCACAGTAGCTTTGAGCGCGCATAGCGTCGACACATCATCGCTCACATCAATGCTCTCAATAAGCATATTCTGGTACGTGTTCAGACGCGTAACAACCTGCATGGGTATACGCAGTTCCTGCAGCTTGCAGAGTAAGCGATAGGCCTGTACAGATTTTGTGCCGCCATCACCACCATAATCAGCACCAGTACGATAAGCCATGGCATCAGATACGCCAATCTGCATCGTCATACGGATAGGATTCACAAAAGCATGATCACTGATATTTGCGCCAGTCTGCACAGGATGCTGGGTAACCGTCAGGCTATGTTCAGTATCAACGCTAAAAACAGCGTCAAAAAAATAGCCGCCAATGTTCGTTTTAACCATAAGCACCTGTTGTGCTCCTAGCCCACTGCCCCAAACAGATGGACTATAACCATCATTAGTCTTAAATGATTTATTGCCCGTGAGCTTAGCAACCAGATTATTAGCGCCCCAGATACCATTTAAAGTGTTCATTGTACCCATTAAGCTCATACAAACACCGTCCCTCCGTTATGCGCTGCCAGACGCTGGGCAAAATCTTCCATTGTTCCTTCCACAGCCTTAGCCACGCCCTGCGGATCACTTACGTTCCCACAATTAACCACGATGCCGCCAACATTTATAACTCCACCGTTATAATTTGCCGTACTGTTCGCCATCGGCATAAGACCGGCAGTACCACCAGCGGCAAAACCTGCAGCATAGCTCGTAGGCGATACAAGGCTGTCATATGAACCGCCAGCACCTCCGTGAGATGCATCAGCAGAAGTTTGTTTATTGGCAGACTTCATAGCTTCATAGGCAGCACGAGCGTTAGCTCGACGCTGAGAATAATTAGCAGATGCAGGATCAGGGATTTCATATTCGTCCGTCATAATTTGCCCTGCTATCTCCGGCAATTCAGCGTTTTGCATTTTAGCATAAGTATCGGCGTAGGACGTGCGCATTTCTTCTGCCAAAAATTCAATCTGCGTGTCAAGGTCGGTCCACTCTTTACCACGCACAGCAGCAAAACGCTTAAGAGCATCTAAGCGTTCATTATGCCATTGAGCTAAACCGCCAGATGTGCCATTATCACCGATAGCATCAGTGCGCAAGCCAGATTCCTGAACAAGATTGCCTACAACGCCAGCGGCAGCAGACGCAGTAAATCCCATTGATATAAGCTTTTTCTGGATATATTTAGAACGCTCGCCTGTTGCATTTTCATCAGTAATAGCATTGATAAATTCTTCACGTGCACCCTTGAAATCGCCCTTAATAGCTTTACCCAAAGCCATCCATAGATGTGCCAGCCTATTTTCCAGTGTGAGTACCTTATCTACAACTTTACCGACAGATGTCAGGAAGAAGTCCCAGAATTTCTTCACTACAGGATACTTCTCACCGCAAATCTTTTCAACAATCGTTGCCAAGCCTTCAGCAATATCGGCAACACTCTTAGCAATATTCGCTACGATTTCCTTAAGCTTCTCTTGCCGCTCTTCCGTAAAGACTTTTTCAAACAGCTCCGTAAGCTTCTCAAGGATAAACGCAATGCCTTCACCAATCTTTGTGATTATGCGATGCAAAGGATTGTTCTCATCAGTAAGCCATTTCCAGAGCGGCTTTAAGGTATTGCTGCTCTCGCGTCCCTCAAGATAACCAAAGAAGTCCTCCAGCATGATGAGTGCAGTGCCGATGGCCATCATCATCAGACCAAACGGCCCTGCCATGATGGCAGCACCGACAACGGCAAATACAGCTACTAAAGCCTTTGTTTTACTTGGCAGCGCGTCAATAAAATTATAAATGCCTTCAAATACCCATTTGAGAGCCTTAACCAGCGACATTGCTACACGCACAACACTCGCCAGCACGCTGGCTACCTTACGTGCCAGCGCAGGCAAGCTCTTGCCAAATTTATCATTGAGCCAGCGGATAAATTCCTGAAATTCTTTGATGTAGGGCTGCAGCTCTTTGATAAGGTAATAGACCACCCATTCCTTAAACATTTTTAATTTGAGCTGCAGACTTTGCACGTCGTACCCAATCTCACGAATCCAGGCTAACTGATTGTCGGCATCTGCAGGAGTAGACAGCTCTGCCATCTCCTGACGCAGGCGGAAAAACTGCTCACGCAGCTCCGGCACCCATGCCACATCTTCCTGTGACGCGCCCATGGTTTTCAGGACCACACTCAAGGTTTTAGCTGTGTCCTTTGTCACCCACATTGACTGTGCCAGCTTTTGGTATTCCAAATCGGCGCTGGCCACAGCCTTGATGTTATCAATGACAGCTTCCGTAACTTTAGCCAGCCCAACAAAAATACCGCCATATTTAAGGATAGTACCCAGCTTCCCGAGCATACCGGACAACTTGCTGATAGCTTGCGCAGCTCCGGCAAAAGCGTCCTTGTCGACTTCCGCGCCAATGCGCACAAGATATTCTTCTAAGATATTGCTCATCAGCCTACTCCTTTCTCATGGCTTCCTGCATCCGCCGTGCGTTTTCTGCCTTGACCGCCAACAGTTCGTGAGCGTCCAGCAAATCATCAAAATCATACGTGCCATCACTCAGCTCGTGCTGCCGCCAAAGCCCTGCAACAACAGGAGCAAAGGCGAAAGCATCAAGCGTCGGATAACTCATCGGCTCGTAGGTTGTCCCGTCAATTCTGCCGGGAGCTTCAACCCGGCTGCGGCGAAAAAACCTCCGACGTTGAAAATCAACGCATGAACAGTCAGCTGGATAACGCTGGCAGCATCATACGCCAAAGCCTCATCAACAAAATCACCCTTAGCTGTCAAGACAGGTTCAGGCAACTGCTGGCCATTACCGTTATCAATCAAACGATTAACAGTACGCAACAGCAAAGATTGCAGCTCGTCAAAATCCTTGCGTGGCATACCCATTAGGGCAGCAGCCATCTCGGCTGTTTTGCCGCCAGACGGCGCAAGGACGCCCGCAACCTTAAAAGCGACATAGCTGCCTGTGCGAGCGTCCATCTTAGTGAGCTGGTAGGATTTGCCAGCCACCTCCACAACTTGTGTTTTTTGTTTAAGCATAATTCAGACCTCCATCGTCAAATCGGCAGATTAGTAATCTCAGCACACATCAGCGTCCAAGACACTCGCTGGCCTTGGCTCTGATAGGGAGTGTCCGGTTCCTTCTGCGGCGAGATGCCGGAGATAATATGGCGTGTACCTGTCGCGGTATTACGCAGCGTCATGCTGGTGCTTGCCCATTCACTTGTAGGCAGCTGCCACAACGCATTAAACCAGGCACTCAGCCATTTGTGAATAGCAGAGGTCTGTTGACATTCAATGGTTACGGTGCCATTATTGCCCGCAATCTTAGATACCATTACAGAGCCATCTGCAGCAATATCATGAGCAGTGCGATCGGTGGCCTTAGATACTGTCACAGAGCCAACGCCAGTACCATCAAAGAGATACGAGCCAAATGTAGGATGGTTGATAGAGCCAGCCAGATCAGCAAAACTGTAAGTAGTTAATTCCATTCAGATAGCCTCCTCAGCGGTTAACATTAACCTGGATGGTAACAAATTCGATTGCACCAGCCAGCTTGCAACATACATAAATCGGTGGAGCCTTGCGTTTATCACGGTCAGCCTGAGACTGCTCGTCAAGAGGCTCGCTCTGCACCAGATAGCCATCAGGCAGGTAATCACCTGTCTGCAGATTCAGGCACTCGGCACCGTTCCACTTGCCCGGAGCGATAAAGCCTAACTTTACATACTTACGGCAAGCATCATTGATAACATTAATAATGCTGGTAACGCCAGCTTCAGTCTGCGGCAATTTGCGGCGCTGATACAGCAGGTCCATGACATTAAGAGTAATGTCATTACGCAGCATATCAAGATACAGCACTTCATCAAAGCTCGTGCCATCAGCCATATAGCCCTGCTGCAAAACATCGTATTCCTCGCCACGAGTAATATATACATTACCGTTATGACCTGTAGATTCAGAGCTGCCACACACATGGGTTACCTGAGATTCAGACAGGTCATCTGTATTTACGCCGGGCAGAGTTTTATACGCCAGCGTAAACGCATCACCGGCAAGACCACGGTTAGCGCCCATCGCGTAGCCCATAGTAGCTGCAACAGCATCAGGAGTATCCGTGTCACCACAATACTGACCAAAGCTGCGACGGTAATTTTTATCCTGCAAAGCCTTAAAAATGCTCTTTGCATCGCCAGATGCGTCAAGTACGCTTTTATCAGCAGTCGTATACATGTAGACGCTGTCAGGTACAGCGCTCTCGCACCAAGCAGCGCAGTCTTTAATGTCAACGTCCTCAGCCCCCAGATAGCTAAACGGCCACCACTGAGAGTTAGCAGCACGGCACGCCTCCAGCGTAGCAGTTAAATTCTCGTCCCCTACCAGCTTTACACCCACTGCCAGCTTACGTGGGCTGGTAGTAGCAGCAAAATAGAGCTGAGCAGCCTTATATTCTGCAGATGTTTCCACAAACCCGTCAGTCAGCATTTGAGCAGCGCTTGTATAAATACGCACCCTTTCATTCGCCGGAATAACCTCAGACTTGCCAATAATCAGGCCAAGGTTAAAGCCCTTGCGAGCAGCAGCCTTAGCAGACAGGTTGATAACCACGTCGACAATCGGAGATAAGTCCAATTTATAAGCCAACTAAATCACCCTTTCTTAATAATAATTTCGCCTGGCTCAAGGATAACATCACTCGTACCAGGCTCGTTTGCTTTAATCGTAACGTTGACTTCTTCAATCGCTTTCACGATAGATTTAACGCTGATCAGTACATTAAAATATAAAGTCAAATCGGCGCGCTTCCACCAACGCCCCTGAAATAATTCAGGCGCATATTGGATGGAATCCTTGCCGGGAATAATATAAATTTTTTGTTTTTTGAGCTTCGGCCGGCCACGCAGCAGCTCAAGGCGTAGCTTAAGCAGCGATTCATAGCAGGCAGGTCCGTAAGCATTCAGGCGTAGCTGGATGGTACGCGTGCTTGCACTCTCACGCAAAAAATCGCGTCCTTCAGACTGCCAACGCTCATCAATCGGCTGCATGATGTCTTCTGCTGCCTCGGTGCACTGCATAAAGACCACGTTGTCTGTAATCTTCCAGTCGGGGCCTCCGTCCGTTGGCCAGGAACGGCGTACAGGCGGCGGTATTGTCTTAGCATCATGCCCGAGGATGTCCATCAACTCTGCCCACATTAAAGATTCAAATTCAGCAATATTTTTAACCAACTCCATCACCGTCCAATCGCGTCCCAATAGAGCGGTAAAAGCCATAATCAATATCAGGAGTAACGGTGAGGATTTTGTAACGTGCTCCGCGCCATTCCAGCTCATCGCTGATAGCTTCGCCATTGGTCGCGTGCAGCTCCACGTTCGTCAAAAATTTCATTGCCCCGGTGACGCGGTCACCTTCAGGCAATAACTGCAAATCTTTAGGCTGGGCAACGGTGACAATCGCTGCCACCTGCAGCACAATAGGATTGTCTGCATCCCGACCATAAGCTCCATCGTGCCAGCTCGCAGCGTAGCGTTTGACAGTAATGCGCTGGCAGCCTAAACGCTTGCTGCGCACCACTCTGCCAACATTAACCACGTCAATCACTCCTTACCACATAAACAATAGCCTTACGCAAGGCACCGGTATCAATCAGCGGATTAGTTTTGCCGCCCTTGCCTTTGGTCTTTTTATCTATGGTTTTCGGGGAGTTAGGCGGCCAGCCATTCTCTGCGTCCGTAAACCATTTACGGCAGATGTTCTGCGCCAGCAGGCCCGTGCGTTTGATAAGAGCATCAGCCCTCGCCCCATCGCCAGTCATAGCAGCCTTTACAGCCTTAGCGTATTCTTCTGCAATCTCACGGTGGTGCTTGGCGATGGCCGGTTCAATAACAGGACGTGGCGGTGCATGCCAAAGCGGCGAGCCATGTGTTTGGACATACAACTGATAAGCCAAGCTGTACTTCATACCCTGATCCATATAGCCCTGCATTTCCTCACGCATGGACCTACGCCGGATTCCATGAGTATGGATGTACAGCAAGCTCGCATTATTTATAGGCTCATCGCCACGAGAAGTTTTCTCCTGCGGGATACCCACATATAGCTTATTAACACGGTTCAGAGCTTGCACTCTGTCCATAAGGCCCTGTAGCCCGCCGCTGACCGTTCTGTGCGATGTATTTATGCTTACCATACATACATCCCTCCCTTGCCCGCAAAACGTGCCAGAGTGGCAAACTGCACGCCAAACGCGGTCAACCGGAACGCCGCCCAACCTGCAAGGTCCTGCGACAGCGCTGACGTATCCATAGAATAGGACACACCATCAGCAGACTCACTCGTAACAACACCAGCGGCCTGAGCTGCGGCAAGGATATCAGCAGCAGGTGCCCCCGGGTCTGCAGCAGACTGCATGTAAAGGGTGCACATATGGGCGATGAATAGTCCGATGGCCATCCTCCACATCTTGCCATAGCGCTGCTCGCTTACACACGCCTGACCAAGCTCTACAAAGCTGTCCAGCACTATTTCCGGCAGCGGCTCAGCAAACTGTGGATAGAATGCCAAGAAGTCCTCCTTGGTGTAGGAAGGATTCTCCTGCGTTTTGATATTGCTCGCCTGCGCAATCAACGGATGGTACATAATGCACCTCCTTATTCGCTTTTATCCTCCGCTTTGCTTTGCTTGGCTTTGGCAACAGCTTCTGCCTCAGCCTTCGGAGTTTTACCATTGACCGGCACAAGGTCGCCAGACTCAACGGCCAGCGCATACAGCGGATCAGTTGCAATCCAATCGGGAGCATCCTCAATTTCCATGCCGCCCTTAGTCAAAAAGCGTTCCGCATCAATGCGTTCAGTACCGTCCTGCTTCACAAAGCCAAAGCGTTTTTTGGTTAAAATAATCATTGATTGTCCTCCTCAAATAAAAAAGCCAGACGATAAACGCCTGGCTGGAATATTGCCTAATCAGATACCGATGTGGTATGCGACAGGTTGGTAATACATGAATTTAACCTGGCCGATTTGCGCTGCAAACAAAGTCAGGATGGCGGCACGCTCAACAGACGGTTGAGTATACGCACGGGTGATAGGCACAGTCAAATCAAAGTTAACCATATCCTCATCGTTAACGTAAACCATCATAAGGTCTTTTTGACCGGTGCCAGCCTTGATGCACCAACGGCAAGGCTCAATGGTGATAGAGCCGCCCTGCTCTTTAGCAATATTGTTCTGCATTAGATACTCCATGATGGAGATGTTGCCAGCGTCGGAAACCTTCTGCATGGTGATGTAAGCATACTGCTTCGGCGGAATCAGAATATGATTCGGCATGCCTTTCATGTCGTACTCGGATGCAGCCCATGCATCCACCAGCGCATTGTTGATGTCATGCAGGATCTCATCCGCGGTTTTAGTGTTCCATGCGGGAGTGCCATTTGCACCATTACCAACAGTGTAGGTAACAACATTCGGGTCATTCAGCAGACCGGTAGTACCTGCCTCCTTGAAGCCGTTGTATACATTGAGGTCAAGAGTTTTGTTGTAGTTGAGTTTAACGCCCTTATCCAGCAAATCTTCCAGATTACGGCCAATCTGCTTCATCTTTGCCTGGTCAATGAACGGAACCTGCATAGCGTGCATCCAGGTGGATACTTTGAACATGTTCTTGCTAGTGTTGACCTGCATTACAGGGATAGTAGTAGCACCGGGAGCAGTGATACTGTTAGCGTTTGCGCCAGAAGTAGCATAGTCAACATCAAAAGTAGAAGTGAATTCTACCCAGCCGCCGCCAGTCTTGGCGACAATATCGCGCTGCCAGGTTACGCTGGCCAGCGGTTCGCGCAGCTTAGGATCAACCTTTTCGAGTTCGCCTGTAATGTACGCCATGCCAGAGCTGGCAGCAGCATCCCATGCAGAGCCGCGGAATCTTTTACGACCACCATTCTGCATGGCCAAATTACCCAGATTACGCATACCAGCGTCCGGGCTATAAAAGCCAAATTTTCCAGTTGCCATATTATTTATACCTCCTTATATTACGCAGAAGCACGAGTCAGCAGAGTAACTTCGCAGACACGATTCGCATCCATTGCGCCGCTAGTCCAGCGCATATTCGGAATTTCAATGGTGTTAGTGCTGTCAGCTGCAGCTTCAAAGCCGCCAACAACGCCGTTAGCGATAGAAGTATTAGCTTTAACGCGCACGTAAACTTTACCGTTAGCTTTCGGAGTGCCAACATTACATACAACAGTAGCAGCGCCGCGTTCCAGGACAGACATATACTGACCGGGCTGATACTCGGTTTTATTTTGCTCTGCATAAGATACTGCCTGCTTAACAACACGCAGCGCAATGCCAGCGACATCAGCAGCGGTAGTTGCAGCGCCCACAGCAGTGTAAGTATTATCGTCTTTAATGCAGACAGCGGCACCAAAAGGGATAGCTTCGCTTTCCTCGTTTAACAGACGGCTGGCCACGATATCGTCCGGAGTGCGGGCGTAGTTACCGGGATAGCCAAAATTCATAGAGATACCAATTGCTTTACCACTCATAGTTTTGCCTCCTTAGCGATTTTTATAGTGGGGATTGTATTTTTTTGCAATCTCACGGCCCAGAGCGTAATCATCAGCTGCAGGTTTGCTGTCTTGCGCAGCAGAACGGCGACGCATCTGCATCAGCTCGCCATATTGAGCATCATGCTGCATAGAGCCTTTAATGAGGATAGCCAGAGAGTCAGCCGCACGTTTGCGCTGAGCCTCATTGGGGATAGCTGCAACAGCAGGCTTCAGATTTTTGATTAAAGCCATAGCTGCGTCACGTGCTTCTTTAGCGTTGGGAACACACTCGCCCTCAACATTTTCTTCCGGCGCTGCATCCTGAGCATTGATATCTTCAGGCGGCTCGATTACATCATCCTCGTCCCCGGCAGGAGCAGCAGCGGGTGCTTTGTTTTGAAGCTCTTCCTCCAGCGCGTCCAGAGCATCCTTTTTAGGTTCAGCAGCAGGCTGCGCAGGATTCAGCTTAGAGCTGATAGCTTCCAGTGCGTCCTCAATTTTCTTAAAGCGCGCCTCAGTAGCCTCGTCCATAGCAGCAGGTTTATTTTCAGGCTGCGGCACAGCAGCAGGAGCTGGTGTTGAGGGAGCTGGCGCAGGCTGCGGACGCGGTTCAGCGTCAGAGCTACCTGCAAGCTTTGCAGCAGCCTCCATGTCCTCCGGTGTAGTAGATTCGTCGCGAGCCAGCGCTCGCAGGATACGTCCAATCAAAGATTTAGACATTTTTGTACCTCCTTTTTTATCGTCGGCAGTATCACGGATGGCCACCTTGTGCCCCGCCCTGCCTCTATCAACAACTGCTACATGGTTACCGCGGATTTCCAGCTGGTCATAGCTGGAGTCACTCGTCGGATTCCACAAGCAGTCATAACCGCAAGATATCTCGCGTTTGCCGGCCTCAATCTTATTGATAAGGTCAGCGTCATAAATAACTAAATCAGCAACCAGGCAATTACTCAAGTCGCCATCGCCCCGACGCACATCACGGCACACGCCTTTCATGTACCGCCCATAATTATCAGGGGTTACATCTTCCTCCGGATGTTCATCGCATACTGGCTTGCCTTCAAAGCTTGCCACGGCAGCACGGTCAAAGACTTCAGCTTCAGGACGCTGGACATTATAGATGCCGTCAGCGACCGGACCGCCGAACTCGCAGCCTCGATACTGCTGTGTACCTGTACGAGCAATCGGAACATCCTTGCAGATCAGGAAGCCTTCCGGCGTTTTGAGGATGTGGTCGGAGATTCGTGAGCCAAAATATGCCTTGTTCATAGCTCACCTCCAGGTAATAGTTTTCTAAATTGTTTTATACCCATGCGCTCGATTTTGCCGTTTCGGTACACCTTAGCTGGCCACGCCACCTGGTCAAACCTGATAAGCGGTTCAGGATAGCAGCGGCAATTGTAAATGTTTCCCGCATGGTAGTATCCCTGCGACTTCTCATGGTTAAGCAGCTCCGGCGCCGGTGCATCGCTCCAAGGGATAATCACGCCATCCATATGAGCATGAGCAGAACGCACACGAGAGTCCTCGCTTGTCCGCCAGACGTACCACTCAAGCCCTGCATCAGCAGCACGCACCTGCGTCAGAGCAGTGCTGGCTTTAGACGTTTCCGTGCGGGCGATGAGCCTTGCATGAGCTTCGGTCATGTGCGGGTACTCTTTGAGGATATCGTTTATCATCGTCTCCGGTCGCAAGCCTTGCTCATAACCTTTAGCAACCTTATGAGCCACCCTATCAGCCAGCGTGAGCGGCATAGAGCGGATTAATTCAGCATTACGACTGATTATACCCTCGTACACTTTTGCGACGCGTGGTGAGGCAAGCTCGCGCTGTAGGGCAGTGCGAATGATTCGTCCCTTACTGCCCTCAGCTGCTGCAGCACGCCACGTCTTATGCCCGTCGCGGAACAGATGCGTGGCCATCGAGCGCGCGATTTGGTCGCAGGCACGAATAAAAGTCGGGGAACGTGCCAGCCGACGCATTATGTCAGCAATAAAAAAAGGACTGGCAACGTGAGATAACTCACGCTTCAGTCCCTGCATCAGGCGGTCAATGGCGCTGGCATAAGAGCGCTCAATGACTCGCGGCATTTTAAATTTTTTCATTTACTAAAACCCATTGTAACCTCATAAGCAGCTTGTATTCTTTGTTGCTGCTTTTCAATATTTGCTTCCCATTCCTTAGCAGCCTGTTCATTGCCATAACGTCTAGCTGTGGCAGCGCGCTCACTCAGATATTTAATATCGTCATTCAGCATATTTACTACCTGCTTGCACGCAGCCGTTACATTTTCCTTCGTCGGTTCCTTGCCTTTAAGGTTGCCAACAATGAAATTATGTACCTCGCCGGAAGGAGTGCCAGAATCAGCCTCGCTGGTTTCCTGTGTAAAGCTCAAGCCCTTGTAACCTTTAAGCCTGCCATCGCCGCCCTGCACCGCCTCAGCAGCCTGACGGAGCGGAGATTTTATTTCACCATGCTTAAATTCATAATCATCCTGGTCGTCGAGCATAGACTCCATATCATCCAGCTGTTCCATAACCTTGTCAAAATTTTTGGGATTTTCATCATAACCACGAATGTCATTTTCGTTTTCGACTAAATGCTGACGTACAGATTTCAAGACTTCACGCATATCATTTTCATCTTCACGCGCATCACGGAAAGCATCGGCAGCTTCAAGAGCAGCAATGTTTCCTTGCTCATTGCCCCATTCTTCCATTTTACTGGCAACATGCTGTTCAGAACGACTATAGCCGTACTTACTACCGCTTTCAGTTCCGCCACCAGCACTGCCACTGCCAGAAGTAAACTGTCCGTTTTCAGCACGCGGATGCTTATCTTCTTCCCATTCAGCATCATAAGCACGCAGACGTTCCAGGTTAAGTCTAGTTTTATCCATGATACTAACCTCCATAATTTTTAGTGTGTACATGTTAGCTCTTATACATAATTATTGCAAGTTGTTTATTCAGATTCAGGCGGTTTATTTTGCTGAGGTTCAACACCAACAGCCTCGCCACCGCCCATGTCGCCAAACATGCCGCCCATCTCACCAGGCGGCTCCACGGAGTCGGACGCACGCTCGATGTCCTCATCGGTGATGTTCGTCCAGACACCGGTGCGCTCGCTCTGCTGCTTCAGCTCCTTCAGGGCAGTGCGCTGAGAGATAAGACCAGCATTGTAGGCGGCCACAACATTGTCAGTGCCGCACTTAGCAAGGTCGGCGCGCTCTTTGTCGGTAGGCTCTGCAACCGGGTCGAATTCAAAATCAAAGTCGTCCGGCAGGCTGCCTAGCGTCGAGATAATGAACGGCGGGAGCACTTTGTTCAGGATAGGCCGCAGATAAGACTCCTGCTTCTCGGCTATCATGTCGTAATAATTCTGCAGGTCACTCTCGCCCGTAGCATTAAGGCCGGAGGGAGAACGCCCGAACAGACGCGTCACTGGAATTTCAGCAGCACCGCTGATATCCATGATGAACTGCTGATAGCAATCAGCAAGGCCGCCGAAAGTGTACTGGTGCGTTTCCAGACCATCTGCAGCATCCATGACCTGCATACCCATATTGTTCAGCAGCATGTTCTGAGCTTCCAGCGTGCGCAGCAGCTCAGCCTGCGACTCGTTGTCCGTTGCCGCCAGAAGCTGACCTAAGTCCTGCATCTTTAGCACGCGGATGTTCGCCATGAAGGTCAACTGCGCAATGTTCCAGCTCACATTGTCACGCTTACGCAGCTCATCAAAAATAGACTCAACGACAGACGCGCCCCACTGCATCTCTGCAATTTCCTCCCAGAACGGGAGCGTGTTACCAGTAAAGCGAACTACCCTGCTATGATGAATTTTTACAGAACCACCACCTGCAGGATCAGTCACAGTGTAATACTTTGGGAAACCATAATCAGGATCAGAAATATCTTCGATGAGCTCGCTGGATGGGTTAACTCCGTTCCAGCGGTCGAAGATGAGCAGCCCTGCGAAATCGCCAGGCATTATCCAATCAAGCTGCAGCGGTTGACTAAGGTCGTAGCCTTGGTGTTTGACCAGCATCACGCCCAAAGCGCCACCGTAGAGCCTGCCCCACTGCATGCCACGCTTAAGCTTGTCAATGAGCTGAGTACGACGCAGAGTAAGACTGAGCCGCTTCTCTACATCGGGGTCCAGGCCGCTGGTAATCGTTATCCAGTTTTTAAGCATGTCCGCCGGGATAACGTCGATGATGCGACGGACAATCCAGCTCTCACGATAGAGAGCATTTAGAGTATTAAAATCACGCGACATGCGCTGCAGACTGTACTCCGTGCCTTCCAACAGGTTCGGAGTGCCAGCGCCCAAACGAGCCAGTACATTGCTAAAAGCGTCGAGCGCCCTGCTGCGTATTGGCTGCGGCTCAGGAGCTTTGTCCAGGGCGCGCCTGCGTTTTCTTTTAGACATTTGCTATCCTCCTTGGCCTGATGACTGTTGATACATAGTAGCGCACCGCATCAGGCGCATGGTCGGCTACTTTAATAGGCTTCTCCTTGCCAGACTGCTGCAGAGCCTTGTCGTCCCAACAATAGGACTGCATCTCCTTCAGCGTGTGCACCAAGCCACAATAAAAATGGATGCGGCGACGGGTTAGCAGCGTGTTCACCTTGCGGATGCCCTCAATGACATCATTGTCGGCGTTGATTGTTTCCACCGTCTCCTTTGCACGCAAGCCACGGTTACGCAACTCAATCTTAAAGCTGGCTGCAGATGGATCTATGACCACATTTGTCGGCCACAGCTCCACGCCACGGACGAACTCAAGCAGGTCGTCGGCGTATTGGCTGTTGTCCTTCTCCTTTTCCTCGGCGCGGCTGTCCCAATAATACTCGCGGATAATCCACAGGTCGCACCCATCATCGAGCACGTCTAGATACACCATCGGGTTCACGGTGCCATAGTCAATCGTGATAGAGCGCTTCATGATGTGCAGATTTTTGAGCAAATACTCCAGCTGGTCATCACCAAAAAGCAGCTCATCACTCCACGCATCACGGTAGATAGCGCCCTGCGCCATTACCCACTCGCCTAGAATGAAGCGGCGATAGAACACACCGGAATACATTGTCCGGTAACGTTCACGCACCTCGTCGGATAGCGACGGATTGTCGTCCATCAGGAAATGGATATGCAGCAAGCGCTTCTCGTCGCACTTCTCAATCCAGCGTAGCAGGAACCAATGCATCGGGCTGTCCGGGTTACAATTAAACCACAGCTTAGCGCCAGGCACAGAGCAGCGACCAGACGCTTGGTTGACAAACGACTCCGGCATGAGCGCGACCTCATCGCAAAACAGACCAGCCAACGTAATGCCTTGGATGAGGTCCTGCGAAGATTCGTCACGACCACCGAACACGTAGAAGTAATTCAGCTTCATCGTGCTGCCTTGCTTGCGAGCTATCACGATAAGGTTTTCCGTGCGTGATTCTTCCACCTGATAGCCACGCACCAGCAGTACAGGCTTGAGCCATTTCCAGACGTTACGCCGGAAGCTGCCTACGGTTTTACCGCACATGGCAAAATTCTGGCCATCGTAGGTATCCATAGCCCAAATAACAAAAGAGACGGCCATCGCTACCGTTTTACCAGCACGGATGGAGCCGTCAGCTATAATGCCATTGTAATCGTGGTAGGGAGAGTCCTCACACCACCACGTTAAGATTTGCATTTGTTTTTTACTAAACTCGTAGAACTTGATAACAGGTTTGATAATACTGCGCAGCCTGCCAACGATGCCCATTATTTCCACACGTCCTTTGCGCTGCGCTTGATTGCGTCGGTAAAGCCATCGTCCTCATATTGAGACTGCTCTTCGGCATCCTTAAGAATTTTCTGCCCTGCCGTGTCACGCAAGAACGTCGCCGCCTTGGTATTGCCCTGCATAGCAAGAACGACCTGACCAAGCAACACAGCCTGCTCCACGGTTACATTGATTTTACCGTTCAGCAGATTAATCTTACCGTTCGGCCCCATCAGGTCACCCAGGCACTCAACATTCTTCAGCTCGCCACGTTTTAGCGGCATCTGCAGCAGGTCGTCAAGGACCTCACGCATGGCACGCTTACGGCGGCGAGCTTCACCAGACGCGCGACCGCCAGAAGAAGCTATTCTCCGTTGTTCGTCCGTTGTTCGTTCGCCTAATGAACGAAGATTATCAGGATTCAGAGCCACCGATTACCTCAGCCTTCCTGCCGGTCAGAGCCTCCCAACGCTTAACGATGACATCGCAGTACACAGGATCAAGCTCCATGCTGTAACATTGGCGGTTGATTTGCTCGCAGGCAATGAGCGTGGAGCCAGAGCCGCCAAACAAATCAAGCACAGCATCACCTTGCTGGCAGCTATTCTTGATGCACTTAGCACAGAGGGCAATCGGCTTCATGGTGGGATGCTCGGCGTTGCGCGTGGGCTTGTCAACATGGATTACGCTGTTGACCTCTTCCGTGTCCACAGCCTCTACGTTGTCGGCACGCAGACAAACAGTCTTTAGCCCGATGCTGATGTGGATGAGCTGATGCCCCTCGGCATCGTAACCAACCTCCACCGGATAGTTGTCCGGGATAACAGTCGACAACTTGCGGCCACCAAAAAAGCGGTGCTTCGCGCCAGGCTTCCAGCCATAAAGGATAGGCTCATGCTGCCATTGGTAGTCCTGCCGTCCCAGCGTAAACGTGTTCTTGCACCAGACAAGGTCCTGTTTCAGCAGCAGGCCGGCATCGACAATAGCCTGCCGGAATTCGACCGCACTGCGACTAGCGTAGCACACGTAAAAGGACGCGCCGGGCTTCATCGCGGCAAAATAATTATCAAACACTGCATCTAAAAAGTTTTTGAATTCAGCCTCACTCATCGAATCGTTTTTAATGGTGAGCTTGTCTTTTGTTCCGCCTTGGTAAGCGACATTGTAGGGAGGATCAGTAAACACCATGTCAACCATTTGCCCCCCCAATAAACGTGCTACATCAGTACGATTTGTTGAATCGCCACATAATAAGCGATGATTCCCAAGCTGATAAAGAGTACCAGGCGTAGTGACAGGGTTCTTGGCAGCTTCTTCATGCGCTGCATCCACATCAAAAGCATCCTCTTCCGGTTCAGGCTCCGGCATGTCAAAACCAAAGTCGCCCATGTCTATACCTTTGATGTCAAGCAGCTCGCTGTTGAGCATGTCCATGTCCCAGCTTGCAAACTCGGCGGTTTTATTATCTGCCAAGCGGAACGCCTTAATCTGCTCCGGCGTAAGGTCATCCGCCATCACACACGGTACAGTCTTCATTTTAAGTCGTTTAGCAGCACGCAGACGCGTATGACCACAGACAATAACATTGTCCTTGTCAATAACAATAGGCTGCTTCCAGCCGAACTCCTTCAGTGATTCCATAACCGGCTTCACGGCTGCATCGTTGCGCCGTGGATTGTTTTTATACGGGACTACATCGCTGATAGGCATATCAATGATTTTCATAATTACCTCCGGAAACAGAAAAACCCCGAGCCGTTAAGCTCGAGGTTTACGTTAGTGATTTTTTCGATATTAAGTTATTCTGGTTGCTTGTAGCTACCCATCCAGTCGCTAAGTATTTTTGATGCTTCATCATGACTCAAATCAAATTCACGCATGAGATACGGTGCAGCACCAAACATATTCGTTACTCCAGACTGACGCAGCTCTTCTAAATAATCGTAATAAATCTGTTTTTCCATAACATAATCACAACCTTTCACTTGATTGTTGTTATGTTAACTCTAATACTTAAAACATTCAAGTCATTTATTTAACATTAACGGTCTTTTCTAAATTTGCATCTTAACGAGCCATCTTCAATACCATCAGGCTTGCTGGTTGCCCATTGATCATCACCATCGCTCAATGGATACTTGTCACAGATGCAACGGCTATAAGCAGCTGTTCCAGGCTTACCGGAATAAACGCATTCCTTACACTGCTCGTATCCAGCATTATGAGTATTATCACTCAACAATTCGTCTGCATGACGTTCATATAATCCCATGATTTTCACCTACACTTTCTGCATATTAGAACCAACAACCTCAAGATCAATAAAGAAACCGCCGTCAGGATTTTCTTCTATTTTCGCAACCCGAAACTGCGTGCCGCGCTGCAAAATCATTTCATTTTCTTTTTTGAAAGCAGAAAAATTCGGAGCATAAGTCATTTTAGTTCCTGCTGGAGCATAAATGTTAAACATAATAGGTTTATCATCAAAACCTGTACCTTTTGCGGCACCGCAAGACATGAAACCATGCTCTGTGACTTTTGTACCTAAAATTTCAGCTTTCAGCTCATCAAGAGAGTAATCTTTTAGTGGCTTACTAAGATTCAAAAACTTATCCATGCCTTTATAATTACAACCGCGCTGCAACCAAACATCCTCATCAAAAGCACTACGGTCAATGTAGTTGGTCATATTTGTGATTAGGTCTCTAGCTTCGCCAGGTTTTAAATTACCATAACCATTACTACCAATATTCTCAAAGTCAATACTCCCTACACCTTTATACTTGCCAGTTCCATATTCAATCCCACGCAGTGGTTCATTGAACTTGGAATACGATGATGTATATTCTCTAATAGCTTCTCGCTCTTCTGGTTTAGCATTAGCCCAAACAGAGAGAGCCTGAGCAGCAAATTTCTTCTTGGATTCTTCCATAGATTCGCACCAAACAGCATTATCCAGATGTGCTTTTGTGTAATTGGATTTACGGAACGGATAATTTCCTCCTTGATATGACTGCACGGACGCCTCAGTAAAGACAGCAGCTGCTTTTTGCATCAACGTTTCTTTAAGTTTCTTGACCTTAGCCTCAGATTTCCAATCAATATTAAGTGCGTCTTCTAATATATCAAGAGCTTCGTCAAGTTCTTCTTCAGAACCAATGTCCGAAATTTCATTAGGGGACGCACTCATTAATTTTTTGCCTGCATGTAGCAAAGATTCCTCACTTAGCTGATCGTTTTCCTTTAAAACCTTATCGAGGAAAGGATTAAGAATGACCTTTTCTTTATAAGTTGTTTTCGGCGCTGCATATTCTCCCGAAAATCCTTCTTGAGCACTAAAATTGCTGCCGAATTTTTTCTTATTAAACTTACTGCCAGCTCCACCGTCAATCTGACCTTTTTCGTTCAGATGCACTTTTGCACCACTGATAGTACGCCAATTTTCAGGATTCGGGTCTTTCGGATAATCTTCATCCAAAATTCTCGCAGCAATAATTAAAGGTCTTATAAGCATGTTAACTCACTCCCGCGATAATTGCAAGTCATTTATTGGTGCCCGGACTACCGCTGAGGATTTGAGGTCAGAAAGGGATGTCCCGTCCCTTAGGTTACGGCTTCCGGGCATAAAAAAAGCGCCCAGCTAAAAGCCAGACGCTACATAAACAGGTGCTGCCGGCGGGATACGAACCCACGCACGGAGATTATCCGCCTACCGCTTATGATAAGCGGCCTCTTAAACCAGACTTGAGTACGACAGCATAAAAATAAAAGAAGCATCGAATTTTATCGACACTTCTCCACGGTTTTTATTATACCATAAAAATCACCGCTTTTTCTCGCTCCTTTGTGAACTCTTTGTGAATTTTAAAAAATCGACCGCCCACCACACGATGAGCGGTCATTAAATTATTTTGCATTAAATACTACGCTATAACCAGCCTGGCGCTGCAGCTCATCCATAGCTGCCTGCTGCGTCGGCGTAAAGCCCTGGTCTACAACTTCCAGACGCTCACGGAACGTCTCTGCGAAGAACTTCAGACGCTGGTCCTTGCGCTGCAGACCACCGAAATCATTCCAGAGAATATCAATCGCAACAGCCAGCACGCGATAGATTGCCTGCTCGGACACAGCCTGGCACATGCGCTCGTATTTAAAGCCTGCCACCGGCGCAGGATTGCGGCGCTTAAGTTTACGTTTACTGCTCACTAGCCTCACTCCTTCACTTGTGCAAGCCATTCCTTGTGCTTCTTGACCATGTACAACATAATCAGACCATAGACCACCATGTCACGCAAGGATTCCTCCGTTTTGTCAGCAATACCATGGTCATAGAGGAAAGCAATGTGCTTATTCAGATATCCCTTAGCCACATCATACATCATGTCATAGCCACCATCATGATGCTCCAGCAATGCACCGGTGCGGAAGTTTGACAGCGGATCAGCGCCAGCAGAATACTGCTGCTGTTTTTCCGTAAACAAAGTTCCTACGCGAACAAGTTCATCATTAATAAACGATGTAAATTCTCTAGATTCAGTCATTAGAGTCCTCCTTAACTATAAACTCAACACCTATTTCTTTCGCCGCTCCAGGCAAAGCGGCGCAGGCTTCTTCACGTGTGCGATATGTCCATCCTTTGTCTGCTAAAAGAATTTCAGCAGGATAATCTTCCCACTCTCTCGGTACAACTACCCAAATACCATCTTTTAAGCCAAAAGTCCAATACTTCTGACGATAAGCAGGCTTCCACGGCAGTTTAACAATTTTTGCCTTACCAGTCAACAAATCAACAAAATTGCACGAAGCAAGAGTCACCCATATACGGTCATCCTCAGCATAGTCAAAACGTTCCATTTCGAGTCCGTCTACACCGATTCGGAAAACCAGGTCAGAGCTCATGCCCTCGATTTTAAATTTTTCGTACATCTCCACATCCAGCATCTTAGCGATTTCGGGGAGAAGATTTTTACTCATCTTTTAGCACCTCCACACCGCCACGCAGCAAAGCCAGAAAAATACGCATCTGCATGGACTGATTGCCTATACTTGACCAATGGCAGCACTGGCTTGGAGGTACTCTAAATCATCAGCGATAAAACGGTACTGCGCCGGATATACTCCGCCACGCTTAGGCTTGAGCTTAAACTCCTTGCCAACAGGGACATGCAATGTTGCGGCAATTACAGGATACAAATTAATCATAATATCGGCGTCACCTCCGTGTTGCAATAAGCAAAAACTTGACAGCAGCCACGAGCACTGCGAAGTAATATAACTTCGCGGTGCTTGCGGATTAATTGGGAAATAAAGCTAGGTCCAATAGCCGTGGATTTTTGTACCACTTTAAATTTTGCCCACTGCCGCTGACGCGGGCAGATGCGGCTAGTCTTGCAAGTGACTTTCGTCTGCAAGATACGTTCGCGTGAAAGAATTGTCATATCAACGCCTCCGCTCCATATAACATTAACGCCAGCTGCCGCACCAGGCGCGTACGCCTGCGCTGGATGGTCGAGAGCGACACACCTTCACGCAGGGCCACATCTTCTAAAGCCCAGCCGAAAATATACACCTGACGGATGATATCAACAGCGTCTGTACCCTCGCTGATTTCCAGCCGGTCAAGGATGCGGTTGATTTTAGCAACTTCCGCCTGATCCCGCGCCAGCTTAACTTCTACAGCCATAATGCGTGCCTGCTGCTTCTCTTCGGGCGTCAGGCGAGAACTTGCGCCGCCCCAGCAGGTAATGTCTTTAGATTTTTCCGTGACACGCTCCGCCTTCAGGTCGCGGATATCAAGCTGGTACTGCTCGATGTTCGCCATCAGCGTCGGGTAAGCATACAGCCTTGCTTCCGTCGCCTTGTAGCAGTCCTGCGGCTTAGGCTGGCTATTTAAGGCAGCCAGCGTTGCCACAACAGTATCATGTATCAGTTTTTTGTTGTCCACCTGCGCCACCTCCTATGTGTAAAAATAAATTCAATAGCAACTCAGAGTGGGGAGCAAGCAGCTCCCTCGCCTCCTGCTGAGTCACCGTCGCCTCGTTAGCCATGACCAGGCGCAGGCCGAAGCGTGCACTAGGCAGCAGCTCCGCCCCGGCAAAGCGCAGGCCGATGAGCTTAACATACAGCTTGTGATCATGGCGGGCAGCGCTTGGTAGCAGCTGCCCCCAGAACTCGCTGTCGGCACAATCAGGCCTCGGATCACTTACCACGCTGCCTAAGCTTAACCAACCAGCCATGGATATACTCCCCCATCTTCTGACGCAGGTCGTCCGTCATCTCGCAAATCGCCAGCGCCTCCTCGGAGCTGCGTGCGATACCGGCATTGGCACCCGCCGCCAACATCGCCAACAGGAACACGCACTGCTGCAGCGTCGGCTTGCCTTTCGGTGTTTTTACCTCAATAAACAGCGCCCGGCCAGAAGGATAACATACACCCGACAAATCGCTATAACCTTGCGGCGGTCCGCTCTTGAACCAGCGGGCGCGCTTATTCTCAAATTCCAGCGTTTCCTGCGTCGGCTGCTCACGGTATAAATATCCTTCTCCAACGTTAATGCGGAAAACCTTATGACCTGCTGCCGTCACTGCGATTTCTATTTCTTTCATAATTCGAGTTTCCGATTTATTCAAACTTTAACCTCCTGTATTCATCCTGACGCAACAGGCGGATAGCTGCACTGCGGTACCGTTCCGGTACTGCCAGCCCCAGCTGCACCGCCTTGTGCAGCGACCAGGCGAATTTAAAAACCTTGCCATCAGCACGTTTGTGTGTAGCGCGAAACAGCTCCAGCTGCGCCCATGACTTACACTCGATATGCTTGCTATACGGCATTCGCGCAACTTCCTGCAGGATGATGTCCTCCACGACCTCCGGACCTTCGCGCTCTTCCTTCTCCCATACGTAATGACAGAGAGGGCACTCGGTGACCGCTGACTTGACCACGGCAAAGCAATTCGGGCACTGCTTAACGCTGAGCTCCTGCTTTTTCTTTTTGGCTTTGCTTTCCAAAGACCATTCCCTCACATCATCCGGCAGGCCGTGCCGCGTGAAATTGCCAACATGGTCCAGGATCAATGCGACTTTATCCGGATTGTTGGGATTGGTACGCATCGACCTCATCGACTGCTGGATGTGCAGCGTGAGCGACTTGGTAGGCCGCATCAGCACCACGCAATCGCAGTCAGGCACGTCAAAGCCCTCGCCAAACAAATCAACGTTGCAAAGGACCGTGACCTCACCGCGTCGGAACCCCTCTACGGCGGCCTGTCTTTGCGCCTGCGGCGTCGTTCCGTCAAGGTGCATAGCATTTATCCCATGCTCCCTAAAAGCGGCCGCTGTGCCCTCGCTGGTGGCGATAGACGAGCAGTACACTATGGTCTGCTTGCCCTTGGCCAGCTGCAGCCAGTTCTCAACAGCACTGCCAAAGATGGTACGCTTATTCATAAGAGCTTCAACTTCGGCCTTGTCGTAGTCGCCGCGTTTAGTATGCAGCTTGCTGGCATCCGCCAGCTGCACGCCGTAGTATTTGTAGGGAGCCAGATAATGGTTCTGGATGAGCCACTCTGTCGACACTGATTCGATGAGCTCTTCAAATACGGCTCCCAGACCGCCCTCGTTCATCCGCTGCGGTGTGGCGGTAAAGCCTAAGACTACAGCTCCCGGAAAATGCTGCAGGATAGACAAATAACTCTGCGACAGAATGTGGTGTGCTTCGTCGACAAGAATCAGCTTCGGTTCCGGCGTTTTAGCCAGCCTGCGACAAACCGTCTGCACCATGCCTACGGTACAGAGAGAGAAGTCTACGCCACACGCCGTAAAAGTATTGGTAATCTGCTGGCACAGCTCTTTGCGATGAACCACAAACAGCACTCTGTTGCCGCGTGCCGTGGCGCTGGCGGCGATGTTGCCCTGAATAACGGACTTGCCACCGCCGCAGCCCAACACCGCACACACGCTGTGCCGCCCCTGACCGATTGCCCTGCGGATGTTATCCACCAGCTCCTGCTGGTAGGGACGCAGCGGAATCATTTTACCGTAGGCTCCCACTTGTCGCAGCCATCGCAATGGTCGCAAGCGCTGGTGTCGCGATTAGCGCAGTCATTGCACATAGGATCACGCAGCTGCAGGGGACGGTGGCAATCCTGCGGAATGGCTTTAACGTCGACAGTTGCTTCATCAGCCTCAGCCTCCTGCTCCGCGAACATGTCCTGCTCGCCGTCGCAAGGCTTCAGGACGAACTCCCCGAGGTCTTCGTCGTATTCCAGATACGTGTTAGGCAGGGAGACAGCACCGGCATTCTCCAGCTTCTCCGTGTAATTGGCGGTAACCTTGTGCTTGAACAGCGGCACTGCAATGTCTTTACCCATTGTCTCAGAATAGGTTTCGGTCAAGCTGACGGACAGCTTCATGCTGATAGAGCCATCAGCAATACGGCCAGCAAAGAGCTTCTCCAGAAGCTGTTGCAGAAGCTCATCAAAATCGGCCTTCATGCCCTTAAAGGTGTCAGACTCCAGATTCAACATCAGATATTGTTTATTCATGGTTAGCCTCCTGCTGCAGATACATACGGATATACGCGTTGATTTTCAGAAGATTGTCCGTGTCGCCGGATGCGGCGAAGTCATCAACAAGCGCGGTCAGCATTGCGGACAGTTTGGTGTTCTTGCTGGCTACATGCTGCGGCTCGTTTTGGAGCGGGCGATTGCGATAGCTATAACGCATTGCATCAACAGTAGCCTCCGACACCTTGAGGATAGCGCAACGTGGGTACTGCATGGTTGCAGCTTCTTCTACTTCATCCAGGTGGTTAGCCATCAAGGTCATATACGCTTGCGCAGCTTCCTTGTCGGCACTGGAATATAAGCAAGGATCGCCGCAATAACCGATGCATTCTGCTACGACATTAAAATCGCCACCATAACATTTGATTCTTAAGCCACTGATATTCTTGGAGTTCACATAATCTCCGCTTTTAGTTTTGATATACATTTACATACCTCCTAACTTCTGCAGCGCCCATACAGCACCGCAACCAACTAACACCGTCAGGCTCACTATCCACACAATGCTGATCAGCACTGCAAACACCAGACAGATTTTACTTAACATCACATTTCACCCCATTGACCTTGCACGCAAACTGGGCGAGGCAAACAGCAGCTTTGACAAAAGCCTGTGCCACCATCATACAGCAGCATCCCACCGCCATAACCAGCCCTGCAATAAAGTCACGTAACATAGTACTCAAAATTTTAAATAACATCGTTTCCCTCCTTTAGCTGCAGTTTTACGTAAGCCAGCTGACGTTTTGACTTACATTCAAAAACCCTACAAACCGCATGGTTAAGGCTTTTTTTGTTTTTGGCTTACAGGCTTACATTTTTTTTGAAAGGATATCGATATATATTATTATTATTTCCGCTCTAATCTAAAACGGGAAACTCCATACGTATATATCTAATTATGTAAGTCATGTAATTATGTAAGCCAAACGTTTAAAACCCGCATGGTTGAGCCATTTCTTTGGCTTACATTTGGCTTACATAGCTTACGCCTTGACATAAAGAGCAACATAGTTTGCTCTCGTGTTGTGTAACCGGTAAACATTGGAAAATCGTCCCTGCGTCGTTTTCAGTAAATGACCGCTCTCCGCCCATTTTTTCTTAAGCGCTGAGAAGTCGAAGCCATTCTTTTCTAACTCCTGCTCCAGGACCGTCTTGTTGATCATGATAACACCATTATTCTTGCGTCTACCCCAGTAGGCATAACCAGCATAATCATCAAGCTCGGTATCGAACTTGTCAGCGTTGGCACCGATGACATCAACAATAAGGTTAAATGCCCGCTCGCTCACATCAACTTCAGCCTTGCTCTTCACGAAGCCAACTATGTCCTCGGGCGACAGCACATCGCCGGGAGTACCAAAGATAGCCTTGCTCGCAATAGCATCCGCCTGCAGCATGAGCGCCATCGCCATAGCCTGCTTCTCGGTGGTATCCGTGACCTCCAGCACCAACCGCATAATCTCATTGTACTCAGCAGCAAGGTTCTTCCCTTCCAGCGCTTCAACAAACGCCCTGCCAGCACCGCCGTAATGCTGCGTGATAAAATTCACAACAGCGTTACCATTGCTGATTATTTGCTGGTCGCACTCAATCTCAATAACACGGTTTTTTACACCGCCACCGGACTGACTCTTCGTGCACGGTTCTTCACCGGTAAAAACAAAGCTGTTCAGCCAGGACTTCTGCCGCTGGAAGGTCGCATTCGTCATGCGTCCGCGGTCAAGACCTTCAGTGACACGCATGATCAGCGTGTCATAATTCTCGAATCTTGACTTAATTGTCTGCAACTCGTCACCGAAAAACGGCAGGTTACGCAGGATAGACGCCGTACTCATCATAGAGTTGACCGTCATATTCATTGTTCTAACCAGTTTGCCCATGCCGGGATTACCCCAAACGGACGCAGCCACCATCATGGCCACGGTCTTGCCGCTGCCGGTGCCACCCCAAAGATGCAGCACGAACGGCAGCGCGGACATGCGCTCGACCAGCACGCTCGCAAAGCTTGCAGCCAGGATCAGGCGCATGTACAGGTTCTGCCGGAGCGGGGCGACGTAGGCCGCCCATTCCTCCAGCGTGCCCTTGCTGGAGACTGCCTGCACCAGAGATTTGTACTGCTCCTCGCAGTCCAGCTTGACCTCGTCCGTGTACGGCACAAAGCCTGCATCGGACCATCCCATGTGGTCAATCGACTTTACCCGCGGCAGGATGTCCGGGTTCATGGCGATGACCTCTGCCAGATACTTCACTAACAGACCGGCGTTGTCGCTGTTGACTTCAACGCCATTGTCTGCCAGCAGAATTATTTTGTTTTTGTTGGCCAACGTGGAGCGCGGGACCACCACGCTCTGCCAGCCGCCATTTTTAAAATACGCAAGCCGAATTTTTTCCGTTTCATCCTCCACGTTAACCAGCAGCTCCGTCGGCATGATGGGGATGGGACTTGCGTATTCGTTTTTATATTCTGTCCCGACCTGTACCGACCGATACACGCCATTAATCGATGTGTTCCAGTTACCGCACCGGAGAGCAAAGAGCTGCTGCGGGAATTTTGTCAGATTATCTGACCTTATACCCTTGGCGGCCTGCTGCTGCAGGTACGCCTTCCAGCACGCCTCAAACTCCCTCTTGCAGCACAGCTCGCCTGCCCGGAACCGTGCCATGGAAAGCACCTGCTGCCGTTTGGACGGCTCTGTGAGCGCCGCTATCGCCTCCAGAAGCGCCTCATCGATAAGGCTGAACCTGTCGCACCCTTCAAAGAATTCTCTGTCCAGAGAGAGCACCAAAGGCCACTCGTAGGCTTCGATTGCTTCGGCTGTGCCACCGGCAGCAAAGTAATCTGCGATGTCGCCCTTAGGCGGGCACTCCGGCCACAGCTTTTTTAAGTTCATGACCTTCGCGCCCTGCCAGGCTGCAGCATAATCGGTGCCCTTCTCGTCATTATCAGGAATGACGATGCGCTCTGCATAAGATTCCAGCAGTGCCTTGTCCGTCGCGCTCAGCTTGATAGCCTTCTGGGCTCCGGTATTGCTCGTGGTTGCCAGTAGACCGGCAGACGTCATGGCATCGGCGCATTTCTCGCCTTCAACGATGTACAACTTTGTGCTCCGATGTTGTGCTAGTAAATCTAAGTTATATAAGTTGTTACATCCTTCAGGCTTGGTATACACCGTGCGCCCTTCGGCATTGATATAAGCAAAACTGAAAACCTTGTGCCCATCGGCCCACTTGCGGCGGCGCTTATAGTAAGCTTCCGTGCCGTCCGGGTTCCTGTAGACATGACGGTAGTCCTCAACAGGCTTTGCAGTCTTATAATCTACAGGCTCCGGCTCTGCAGGCTTTGCTCCAAGACGGCGGAACTCTCGCAGGATGTCCGCACCGGGAGCGTTGCACTTCTGGCAATAGACCAGCAGCGTGCCGCCCTTTTCGTCTATGTGCAGATGATCTGCCTTACCGCACAAGGGACATGTAGCGGTAACATGTCCGCCCGGCTTTGTTTTTACACCGGTTAAAAAGGGGCGAATATCGTCCAGGTGCAGCTCGGACTTAGAAAGGGATCTCTTCATCACTGAGCAGCGGGACGTTAGTACCAAAGCTGTCCAAGCTGGAGGTAGGAGCTGCTACAGGCATTGCCGCCAAATCTACTTTTTTAAGCTCCGGAATCTTGAAATCGCCTTTTTGGATGCGCTCTACGGAGCAAAAATGTTCCACGTTCAGACGCGTGCGCAGCTTACCATTGTAGACGTATTCTTCTTGTCCAAGCACAGCGCCAATGACCATGCCGCAGAACTGCTGCTCATTGCCAGTAAAGCGGTCAGCCACAAAACCAGAGTTGCCGCTCTTTTCCAGCGCCACCAGGAATGCCTTGAAGAAACCAAGTGCAGAATCTTTGTAGCTGCGAATGAAGCTGAACAGCGGAATCTTATCACCGCTGCGTTCCTTGCGTTGGCCATAATAACCAACAAATTGCTCGTTAGCCTTGTCTGCTACGCCTGCAATATCGCAGTAAATTTTCAGGTACTCTTTATCTGCGTGATCTTCGACGGCACAGATTACCAGTACATAACCACCAGCAGGCGGCGCTGCATAGCTGTCGCTTGCTGCGTCAACATTTCTCCAGTTAAGCTTTTTCATTTTTCTTTGCCTCCTCGTTAAATCCATAGTATTCGCGAATGGCCGTATCAACAGCCTTCAGGTCATTGTCAATCTTCGCCGCAAACATCTCCATCGGAGACTTCGCAGGCGTAAAGCCATCGCTCTGCGTGGTGAACCAGTGCTCCTTACCGTCGGTCTCTGCCAACAGTACAATCGAGAACAGGCCCTCCAGAGTGAGCTGATTGTCCAGCATCTTGCCAGAAGTTTTGGCTTTGATGTGACCAGTATCATCGCGCTCCGTGTGATGCAGGAGATACACGATAGTATCATCGGTCGTATGGTCGCGAATCAGCGCTAGCAAATTGTAGAAATTTAACGCACAGTCGGTAAATTTCTGATAGCCCATTTCCTTCGCGCGGTCAAACATATTGAACGCCATGAGGTACTGCGAGTCATCGATAACATAGCAGCGCAGGTTGTTCTTCGCCAACGTCTTCTGGATGACCTGATACGTCGCATGGTTTACAACATTCAGCCGCTTCTTGAATGGCAGCGGCTTGCTTGCCACGTTGAACACGCCAACCTCCGTCGGCTCAAAGTTGCGCAGGCTCGTGGACTTGCCAGAGCCGGACGCACCTAAAATCAATACAGGCATTCCCATAAAATCACTCCTTGTAATTTTCTTTTAAACTTGCCATCAGCGGACATTTCGGATGCGGCTTACTGCGCCATGGTTCCAGCCCTAAATATCTGCCAGCAGCATCAGGCTTGCTTAATTTGCACCAGCTACGTGTACAAATATCGCCAACCCCAACTGTTTTACACTGAGGGCAATTCTTGCATAACATAACAAATCTCATTTTAAAGTCATATTCAGCTTCTGAATAACTTCGGCACCCGGAACTTCAGCACCGGCTTTAATTGCCTTCTTGATTGCTGTCTTGTCAGCGTCGACGGTCACCTTCGTGCGCTTGTACTCTTCAGGTACTGCATCAATATTCAGCACGTTGCAGATTTCAGACTTGCGCCACGTAATCTTGCAGCGGGGAGTCTCAAACTTCTCGCCGTAAAGCGCCCCGGCCAGATAAGCCTTGCAGCGCTCGGCTTCCTTTCTGATGACACCGGAGCGATGACTAAGAGTATTGGCTTCGGCGTCGATGGCATCGGCCTCGGCCAACTTGTTCTTGATGTAGCAAGCCAGACCTTCGACCTTAGCGTCACGCTCCATCTGCAGAGCTTCAAACTGCTGCAGGTTCAGGATTTCGCCGTCTTCAGTGTCAACCACGTGCTCTTCATCCAGCTGGATGCAGGCTTTGATTTGATCTTTAAGCTCATAGATGTTAGCCATGTTACTCAGCCTCCTTGCAAGCGCCTTCATCAGCAGCATTCTTTTCTGCGGAATCTTGCAGAGCTTTGTACATAACAGACCATTCATGAGACTGCAGCTCGCGCATCTCTTTGATGGTTGAACCGATACGGTCAATAACATCAAGCTTTGCCTCCTGCAGGACCTCGTCTTGGTTGTCGTCATCATTCCAGCGTTCCAGCAAGACTGCGTATTCACGCAAACTCTGCATTTCAAGATTCAAACGCTGAATAAAAATATGGGTTTTAGTTCTAATCATGTTTTTTCACCTTACCTTTCTTTTTTGATTGTGGTGGATTGAAATTTTTATACATAGCCCTGCAATAAGGGCACGCATACGGTTCTTTAACGTAGCGGCTCACTATCCATTCCGTACCGCAAAACATGCAGTCTACGTAATGGACGCCACGCTCATCGGTTCTCATTTTTTAGATGCCTCGATGGGGATGAGAACTACATCTCCAATCTGCAGGTCACCCTTCAGGTTGCTAATTTTCTTTGTATAAAAGATGACCTCGCGGACATCGCGGCGGTCTCCTTCGCGCTGCATGGTGTCACCCACTAAATGCCAGAGGGTATCCCCCTCTGCAGCGGTAACCTTGACCACGTAGCGGTCCACCGGCTGAGGATGGGTGTAGTCCCACGCCTGCCATACACAGCAGGCCATAAGCAGGATAATTAAAAGCTTTTTCATACCATCCGCCTCCTAAACGACTCCATAGTGCTCAGCACCCAGAGTCTCAATATACTTTCTCAAGCCAGCTACTGGGATAACCGACTTGTTCCCGATTTTAAAGACCGGGAATTTGGGATCCTGCATGAGCTTCACCATCGACGCTTTACCGATGGCCGTCAGCTCGCAGGCCTTTTCGAGAGTTACAGCGATAGGTTCCATAATTACCTCCGTTGCGGTTTATGCAACGATACGTGCAAAAAAAATTTTCCCCGCTTCTTCGCAGGTTAACTTCAAAGCGTTAGCAATTGCATACATTACATTGGTTTGAGGTTTAGTTTTGCCAGCCAACATTTTACTAATAGTATCCCGGCTAACATTCGCTGCTTTTGCAAGGTCTACAATATTTATAAACCCATTTTCAAGCATTTTTTGACGCAGTAACATTACATTAATGCCATACATTTTCTCACCACCTTTCGTTGCATTTTATGCAACTATAATACCATGACTAAAGCTATTTGTCAACGCATATTGCGCAACTTTTTTTGCAAAAAGTCGATTCCTTGTTGCATTTTGCGCAAAAGTAATTTATAATGATGTTAACGTAATTATAGGGAGATTATAGGGAGGCAAGCCATGGAAATAGGAGAAAATATAAGAAAATACCGTGAAAAACACGGATTATCTCTTACAGATTTAGCTCAAATAATTAAATCTAAAATAGGTAAATTGCCAAATAAAGCAACTTTGCAAAGGTATGAATCTGGGGATATTAAAAATATCCCCTATGATATGGTTATACTCTTGGCAGAAATTTTTAACGTTACTCCTTCCCAACTAATGGGATGGGATACCCCAGAAAAGCCTAAAAATGATATTCAAGAACTGTACAACAAACTTAGTCCTGCAGCGCAACAGCGCGCTCGTGAATATTTTGAGGATTTACTTTCAAATCCCAAAAACCTGCGGAACCAATAAAGGAGGTGTATTAATCTAATGGACAGTGAGCGACTCGAATTACTAAACGAGGACGCTCAGGTGGAATTATATCTTTTTATCTTAGGTATTCTGGCGGCAGAAGAAACTGCCGCCACCGCTTGAAACTTCCCCATAAAAAACAAAAAAGTCGCCACCGAAGTGACGACAACGATAATTTTAATCTATAAATAGTTTACCACAAAACTATTAAAAGGGAAAGTTTTCTAAATAAAGAAAGTGCGAAATGAGGATGGCAAATGAAAGAAGATTTAAAAACATTAGCCGAAAAAATAGAAAAATTTAGAGCCAACACTCAAACAGAAGAAGCTACCAAAGCATTTTTTATTGCGCCATTTCTGAAACTACTGGGATACGACGTAACCAGTCCCGAGGATGTTGTCCCAGAATATATGGCAGATTTTGGTGATTCCTGCAATAAGGTAGACTACGCCCTGCTGGATAAAGCAGGGCAGGTCGCTGTACTTGTAGAATGTAAGCACCTGAGCGAAAAGCTTCTAAACCACATCGCGCAACTAAAAAAATACTATGCTGCTTGCCCTTCCGTAAAATTCGCCGTGCTGACCAATGGCTGCGATTACATGTTTTTTTCGGATACGGAGCAATCCCATGTAATGGACAACACGCCTTTTTTGTCGTTCTCTATTTCCGCCATTACCGATGCAGACATTGCTTGTCTGCAGAAATTTGATAAATCAAAATTTAATGTCGCAGAGCTAGCGTCCATTGCTGAAAAAGCAAAATATGATGGACAAATCAAAGCCCTCATTGCTCGCCAGCTCAGCAAGCCAGACGATGATTTCACTCGTTACATCATCAGTACACTTGGTGCAGGGCAAAAAACCACTGCAAACATTGATAGATTCCGGCCGATCATCAAAAAAGCCTTGAACGATTTTATCAATGAGGAAATACAGCGTAGAGTTACCCCAAAGCCTACGCTTGAAGATATTATCGAGCAAGACCTCCATACTGATGAGGAAGCTACTCTGGACAAAGTCAAGGAATTATTGTCTGGACTTATCCCGGAAAGCGATATAAAATGTAAGCGAAATAAGACTTATCTAGGCATTTTGTATCAGGGCAAGACAAACAAATGGCTCTGCCGCCTGTATTTTTGGAATGACGGCAATCCAGCCAAAGCCCCTAAAATCGGCTTATACCACAAGGGAGCAACAAACGATAACGAAATTGTCCCATACACCACTATGGGAGATTTTTCGGAGCAGCTGCTCTCCAGAGCTAAAATGCTGCTGCAAAAATAAATAAAAACCGCCCGTGTTACCAGCACAGGCGGATGGTGCTCTCAATCCACCACGAAAGAGAGCAAGGTGCAAAATCAAACTTGCAACGGTTATTTTTTGCACCTCCATTATATCAAAATCGGAGGTTTTACACAATGGCAAAGTATAAAAAACGCGCAGACGGCCGCTACGCCACTACAGTGACGTACCTCGGCAAAAAGCATTACTTCACGGCAAAAACATCTGCAGAGCTTGACCGCAAGGTGCAGGAATTCAAGATTGCAAAGCGCAGCGGGACCTACAGCAGCGGCATGCTGCTCAAAGATTGGTGCGACCATTACCTGGTCGTCCAGCACGCAGCCATACGCAAAAATTCCTGGGCAACGATTGAGTCTCACATCCGGGTGCACATCAAGCCGGAGCTCGGCGACTTCCCGCTCTGCAATCTGCAGCCAGCCAATATCCGTGACTTTATAGCCGCACTCTCGGCAAAGCTTGCCAGCCGCACCGTTGAGCACATCTATGTAACGCTCAAGGCTCTGCTTACACAAGCAGTCATTGACGGAGTGCTCGCAAAGCATCCCATGCTACAAATCAAAAAGCCAAAGGTTACCCGCAAGCGCGAGTGGGTGGCTCTTACCCAGGCACAGGTAACAAAGCTGCTCTCCGTCATCACTGATCCCGCGCACCAGCTGCTCATCAAACTTGCAGCCACCAGCGGCATGCGACGCAGTGAGATTCTTGGTTTACGTTATCAGGACGTAGACCTGGAGCGGTGCACGTTTACCGTCCGGCAGACCAACCTGCGTACCAAAGGTGGCGGTGAGATTGGCGCAAGCACTAAGACAGAGGACAGCTGGCGCACTGTGAGCCTGCCTAAGGCGATTCTTCCGCTCATTAACAGATAAGGACCGTCCGACTGCAGGCCATGAGCGACGCGCTGTGGCAGCCATACGGCCTCCTTTTCCCGGGAGAGCACGGCAGACCGCTAAACCCGGACGCAATAAGCAAGCTCGTCAAGCGCTACGGCAAAAACGCAGATATGCCGAAAGACTTCTGCCTCAACAGCCTGCGTCACACCAGCGCCTCGCTCCTGCTGCAGCACGGTGCCAGTTACAAGACGGTGCAGCAGCGCCTTGGCCACAGCACTGCCAATCTGACGCTCAACACCTACAGCCACGTAATGCCTGGTGACGATGAGCGCGCAGCGGAAACCCTGGCTAACATCATATAAGCATAAAAAAAGCCCCGCCTTACAGCGGGGTATTTTTTATGCTCTTTTTTCCGGTACCCAGGCAATCACAGTACCTTTTTCTGCATCCACCTTCATCCGGCGACAATCAGGATACTCGCGCTCCCATTGATCAATGGACATCTCACGTGGCAGGCAACCAGCAACGCAGGCATTCCATGCTTCTGCAAGACATGCAGCGCAAAGAGATTTCTTCAGGCCAGCCAGCTTCTGCTGGCGGACAGCAGCACTGCCAACCAAATCAACATCAGCTTCATGACCGCAAAAATACTGCACATGTGCTTTCATAACATAGCCTCCTTATTTTTTGTAGCTATGTTAACTCAATTTTGTAATTTATGCAAGCAGATTTTAGCATAAATACTTTTAAACTACATGCATACAACAAAAAAGACCACCCAAAAACGTGAGTGGTCAACTAGTAGTCAAACGTCGCTAGTTTTTTAGTGGTCAAGGTTTCAGCGATTGCCGGAACCCGCATAAAATGGCGGAAAGGGTGGGATTCGAACCCACGGAAGGCTTGCACCTTCGCTAGTTTTCAAGACTAGAGCCTTCAACCACTCGGCCACCTTTCCATCAGAATTTTATTATACTTTAAAAACACGCTTACGTCAAGTACTTCTACCGCACCAAGCAATAAAGCCTTATTGCAACGCTTTATCCGTTACTGCAAGCAAACGTGTTTCCAACGCTTCGGCATCTGTCAAAAGCTGTACCAGCTCTGCTGCAGCCTGCGCGTTCCACGCCTCATCCTTGGTCAGTCCCAGGTTAATGCGCACGTTGTACTCCGCACAGCGCAGCGCCGCACGCGCCAGCAAACCGCTGCAGGCACCATCCGTAATCACGCCTGGGTTTCCTGATACTACCAGCCTGTCTGCCAGCTTCAGTACAGCAAAGGAGCTGCGGGCAATATTCAGCGGTACGGTTGCCGCCTGCTTTGCTGCAGCGCGGATTGCCGCTGTACGTGCTGCCTTTTCTTCGTCGGTAGTCTTGGGCAGCTTATAACAGCTCATAAAGCTGTTGAAAACAGCGGCATCATCGTCTGCCAGCTGCAAAATACGTACACGCTCTGCTTCCGCCTGCTTCAGCAGCTCTTTGACCTCCGGCTCGCGGTCAGCGAACTTTTCCTTGCCAATTGTCAGATTAGCAACCATGGAAGCAAGTGCTGCCGCCAATGCGCCGGCCATAGCAGCGCCGCCGCCGCCACCAGGGGCAGGTGCAGCGCTTGCAAGCTCAGTTAAAAATTCGTTACAGCTTAAATCGCCAAGCTTATTCATTAATTTACTTCCTCATTTTTCTTCAGCCATCTGCGCACCTGCACAACAGCAGCATACGCGTCAAGCGGTTCCGGCGGTACCAGTAAGCCCAACGGCACCAGCCTGCGCCAGCCCTTGGGAGGATTTTCCTGCCAATAAAGACTGCGTGCTTCCTCCGTGCTATACGCTTCACCGACAAGCTCCGGCGATAAGTCTGGATAAAGCTCACGCAAAACTGCGCCTATGGCCTTATTATTAGTACCGTTACCCATAATAATTCCCTGCAGCTGAGTTGAACCGACAAACTGTTGCAGCTCTGCAGCCAGATTATCCGTCATAGCGATATGCAAAGCCAGGATTTTGCCATCAGCGGCAACTAATGCCAAGCCTGTTTTGCTGCGCCCCGGATCTACGCCAAGATAACTACTCATTGACAGAAATCACCTCCAGCCTTACCCTTACAGGTCCGGCTGTAGTAATATCGCCTTTAGCATAAGCACGCAGAATAAAGCTGCCTCTGGTGCGACGCATTGAATTAGCTGCTTCAATCATAGTAGCAGCATCCATACTGCCAACCTTACCCGTCATCGGATCAGGCAGCACACCGGCCTTTACCGCATTATGGTTAATCTGCGTCAAGAATTCCATAAGCACGCTTTCATAGCTCGGACCGTTATTACCAAGATTATACTGCTCACTGAAAATCAAGGTTCCGTCAGGATAAATGAGCTGATTATCTACCATTTCAATATCGCATACTGCCAGCTCGCCAACTATGATATTAGCAACAGCGCGGATACGGAAAAGCATATTACCCTTGCTTTTATCCAGTCTTGCTACAGCATTATCGACAACGTTTTTACCAATCCAGATAGCCTGCAGAGGCTTTTGTTCATCGTGGATAACACCCAAGCGCTGCAATGCTGCTTCATTAGCATTTTGCAGCAGCCAGTTCATCTGAATCATATTTTCTTCATGCTTCAGACCGCCACGCATAATACCGGCAAAGACAACCTCACCGGCGCGGTAATATACCTGGCCTTCACGCATATTGATGATACCCTTACGCAGAGCCTCGGTAGTTTTTTCCAGCTCGTCAATTTCATTCGTCAGCTGCAGCTTGGAATGTGTAAGCGAATTTACCTCATTCTGTGCCTGGCTGTACATATCATTAACCTGGGCCAGCTTGATTTCCATTGCATCATTTTCGGCAACTGCTTCCTGGATTTTAGCATCAAGCTCACTGATTTTTTTGTTCTGCTCGTTAACCTTGCCTTTAGCCTGTTCAAGTGCAGCAGTTGTATCTGCCTTTTCTTGGTTTAAAAGCTTAAGCTCCTGCTGAATTTTTTCCATGCCGAACAAAGCTGTGCGCGCACTCTGTGATGCTATTGCCATAACACTGATAGTCAGAACAGCAATAATAGTACCGCCGAGTACCGTAAGTAATATGGACGTATGCTTTGGACGCAAGCCAAATACCGACATTCTTTTTTTGCCTATTTTACTGCCCATTTTATCGGCCAGATAGGCAATCAGGGCACCTACAATGGCCATAATGATAATTAATCTTATACCTACCAAGTACTCACCTCCATGACTTACTCATCCAAGTCTTTTAGGCATTTTTCTTTTTCATCAGATAAAGACCTGCGCCTAAGCAAAGAATGTTAGGCAATGCGCAGGCCAGCAGCGGCGGCATTGCACCACCCTTGCCCAAACCGGTGGTGAAGGTCATTATTGCATAATAAATAAATATTACGATGATACTGATGCCCAGACCGATAGAAGAGCTGGTACGCTGCTTCTGAGTGCCCAGACAAGCACCGATCATTGCAAAGAAGAAGCTTGCCAGCGGAATATTGATTCTCATAAAGATTTCGCACCACTGACGTGCTGCCGAGGTATGCTGTTCTTCCAGCATGCTGATATATTCGCGTAATTCGCGGATAGTCATTTCCTCAGGCTCCTTTTGCTCCCAGGAAATCTGCTTCGGCGAGAAATTCAAAGGAATAATCTGCTCCTTGAATTTGGCACTGCTTTGTACGCCATCCTTGTCATCCAGCGCAAAAACGTTGCCATCTACAATGCGCCAGCTGCCGTTTTCCCAATAGCCTTCCTTGGCGGTCTGAATACGGGCAATTTTGCCTTTATTAAACTCTTCGATAGTGATATCGGTCATCTTGCCAAGCTTTTCATCAAACTTATTAGCATAGGTAACACGTTGGGTATCACCGCTGATAGTTTTGATGATAATATGATTCTGAGTTGTGGGGCGCGTATTGTGGCGGATTTCCTCATTCAGGATTATCGACGCCTTCGCTTTGGAGGTAGGCACTACCTTTTCTGCCCACACCATGGAAAACATGCTGACAAAGAAGCCAACAACCAGCACCGGCGCAACAATACGGTAGTAGCTGACACCGCCGGCCTTCATTGCCGTAATCTCACTGGAACCGGAAAGCTTGCCAAAAGCCATCAGCGCTGCCAGCAGCATAGACATCGGGAAGGTATAGTTGATAACCTCCGGCAGATTATACATAAACAAACGGGCTACAGTCTCCAGCGGAGCACCGTATTTAGTCATGTATTGCGTAATTTTAAACAGCATCGTGCTGGCAATAAAAATACTGGAGAAAGCAGCGATGCCGAAAACGAAGGGGTATAAAAGCTCCTTCAGTACATAACGGTCTAATAATCGTAAGCGCACTTTTCTTCCTCCTGTTACATGCTAAAGTTATCGCCAAGGTAATATTTACGGGCAACAGGATCATTAGCGATTGTTTCGCTGTCGCCGTGCAGTAAAATATGACCTTCGGCCAAAATATAGGCCTTATCAACAATGCTCAGTGTTTCACGGACGTTATGGTCCGTAATCAGCACACCGATGCCGCGCTGTGCCAAATGCGCAATCATGCCCTGGATATCCGCTACGGCAATGGGGTCGATGCCGGCAAACGGTTCGTCCAGCAGAATGAAGGCCGGGTCGGTAGCCAGCGCACGGGCAATCTCTACGCGGCGGCGTTCACCGCCGGAAAGCGCCTTGCCTTCACTCTTGCGTACATGATTCAGACGGAACTCATCCAGCAGAGCGTTCATCTTCGCTTCTCGCTCGGATGCATTCAAATCAGTTGTTTCCAGAATCGCCATGATATTGTCTTCTACCGTCATTTTGCTGAAAATAGAAGCCTCCTGCGGCAGATAGCCGATACCTGCACGCGCTCTTTCATACATGGGCATTGCGGAAATATCCTTGCCGTCGAGCATCACGGTACCAGCATCAGGCTTTTCGATTCCGACAATCATATAGAAGGTTGTTGTCTTGCCGGCACCGTTAGGACCGAGAAGTCCTACTACGCTGCCCTGCTCTACGCTGATGCTTACTCCGTCAACAACGTGACGGGTATTATAAATTTTTACCAGATTATCTGTTGTTATAACCAAAACTTTGCCCTCCGCTTCTTAGGCTAAAGCTTTATCATCTGCGCCCTGTTTTTCTTTACCGGGCAGTGCAGGCTGCTTTTCCGGAATATAGATAATATCTACATTACCGTCGGCAATAGCCACGTTGGTATTGGTAAGACGCAGTTTATCGCCGGCAACGCTGTTGCCGTTCTGAGTTGCTTTGGCATTGCCGATAAGCTCTACATAACCGCTGTTATCGGTTTTGTAGACTGCACTGTCAGCAGAAGCTGTCAGCCTGCGTGCATCACTGCGAATATCAACACCACCGTATGCATTGGCAACTCCCTGTGCCATATTATAATCAATCTTTGCCGCATTCAGCACACTGCCGTCGCTGTCGGTAAGACGCGCCCAGCCGCCGATTGTTTCGGCAAATTCGCGCGCCTTGTAATAATCAACTCTGTCAGCGCTCAGGCTTTTGCCGCCTTTGGTAATCATCGCACCGCCTACAGCAGACAAATCATTTTCATTATGCACAATAAACTCATTGCACACGATATGTGCATCATCACGGTCGGCAATAACATTGCCGGTTAAAACACCGCTCTTGCTTTTGCTGTTGAATTTGGCATAATCGGCAGTAGCTCTGCCGCCATCCTGCATCAGTACAACATTTCCTTTTGCTACAGCTTCACCGCTGCCCAGGTCATACTCCAGCTCGTCAGCCTGAACGCTGAAATTACCGGGAGCCGCAAAAGCAGTTGCTGTTATGCCTGCTGCCAGCACGGCTGCAGCCATTGTCAGCAGTAATCTATTTTTATAAGCCATCTTATTCGCCGCCTTTCTCCACTTTAGCATTACCCTTAAGCTTAATATGCTTAAAAGCACTGGTAGTTACAGCACTATCCGCAGTTGCGGTATAGGCATCCTTATGCATTTTAAAATGTCCTGTTGCCGTAATGAGCTCTTTTTCCTGATTCCAGCTTATTTTATCGGCATAAAGCTCACCGCCAGTATTCAGTACAGCCTTAATATTACCCTCCAGGAAAAAGTCATTGCTCTTCATGCCGGCACTGCCTTTATCGGCAGAAATATCGATAAAGCTGCCGTCCGCACGATAAACTTTGCCTTTGATGCCCTTCAGATAGGCTGTGTTTTTAGCCTTATCGTTGACAACCTCTTCTACTGTAAACTCCCACAGCTTTTTGCCATCCTTTTCCCTTTTAACCATACTGTTTTTTAAGGAAGCATTAATCTGCGCTGTAACACCATCACCCGGTTTTACAGTTATAGGTTTATCGCCGCTCAGCATCAGCCAGGCAATAATTGCACCGGCAATTACAATGCCTGCCAATACTGACAGAATTACTTTCTTATTTTTCATCTGGCTGCTTTTCCTCCTCCGGTGGGGTGTATGGTGTATTCCAGCGATGCTGGAACCACAACCAGTTATCAGGATATTCCTTGATTATTTTTTCAACTTCCTGAGTCATTTTCAGGGTAACATTATAATCATCCAGCTTTTGGTCGCCGGTGAATTCATAATGGATAGGGTCGCGCACAATTGCTTTATGGCCGTAACCGTCAGGCTTACGTACTATAAAAATCGGCACAATAGGTGCCTTGAACTTACGGGAAAAATATGCCGGTCCGTTAGGCGTTGATGCCATCTTGCCCAAAAAAGGAACAAAGATACCGTCATAACCGCCGTCCTGGTCAGCTATCAGGCCCAGCATACGGCCCTTCTTCATAGCACGCGCACATCCGAGGATTTCACTTGTACCACGCGAAAAAATTTCCTGGCCTACGCCCTTGCGCAGCTCATTCATAAAATCGCTGTAAACACGGTTAGGCTGCGGTTTTTCTACCGCACTCAGCGGGAAGCCGTTCAGCGCCAGTGCAGCGCCCAGCCATTCCCAGTTATCCATATGGCAGGCCAGCATAACAACGCCATGCTTCTCCTTAAGCGCATCCCACAGAACCTCCGGACGGTCAAAGGTTACCAGACCGCGGATATTGTCCTTGTTCAACGCCGGCATATACATAATTTCCATAAAGGTTATGCCAAGCTTCACAAACAGCGATTTGATTGTAGCCTCGGCCTGCTCCTGAGTATATCCTAAGCGCTCGCGGATAGTTTCCTCTGCCCGCACACGCTGCTTTTTGGCAATTTTATGATAGAGGTGGCCCATACCCTTACCGATAACCACAACTGCCTTATAGGGCAGCCAGGAAATTACGGTACTCATTGTTTTTAATAAATAATAAAGCCACATTATTGTCTATCTCCTTGTCCAGCTTGCTCATATGAAGCAACAATTTTTTCCCATTTGTCCTGAGCAGCTAAAATATACTCTATTGCCTCGCGGACAGCACCTCTGCCGCCAGGATTATCCAAACCGATATCAGCTGCATCATACACATCTTCTGCAGCATCATCGGGAGCAAATGTCAGACCACTCTCGGCAAAGGCCGGCAAATCATTGAGGTCATCACCTACATAAGCAACCTCTTCTACCGACAGTCCGCGCAGCCTTCTCAAGGAACGCAGCGCTTCACGCTTATCCTTAGCGCCTTCGATAATGGTTGTTATGCCCAGCTCCTCAGCTCTGCGGTGGATAATCTCGCTTTTGCGTCCGGTAATAATTGCTACATCAAGACCATTGCGCAAAGCACAGCTGATGCCCATGCCATCCTTTGCGTTAAAACCCTTAAAGCATTCTCCGTCTGCCGCAATATAGATAGTTCCGTCGGTCAGTACGCCGTCAACATCCAAAGCCAGCAGTCTGATTGCTTTAGCTGCTTCTATAAATTCGTCATCCTCATCCTGCGCATCGTCAAACCAGCTGATCATTACACCACTCCCTGTCTTACCAGGTCGGTCATATGCAGCAGGCCGATAACCTTATTGTCTTTGTCAATAACAGGCAATACGGTAATCGGTTTCGGCTTGTTGCTTTCCATAAGATGCAGAGCCTGTGCTGCCAGCTTGTCTTCGGTAATTGTTTTCGGAGCTTTCGTCATCAGCTCGCAAACAGGACGCTGCAGGAAATCAACACCCTTGCTCAGACCGCGGCGGATATCACCGTCGGTAAGCACGCCCTGCATAACGCCGTCCGCATCAACAACGGATACAGCACCCAGACCTTTATCGGTAATAACGAACAAGGCATCCTGTACCTTAGTATCTGCCAGTACAGTCGGGTTCTCCTCACCCTTATGCATAATGCTGCCTACGGTCAAAAGCAGCTTGCGGCCCAGGCTGCCGCCCGGATGGAAGATAGCAAACTGACTTGCGGTAAAGTTATGCTTTTTGAGCAGCGCCAAAGCCAGCGCATCACCATAGGCCAGCGCTGCAGTCGTGCTGCTTGTCGGAGCTAGGCCAAGCGGGCAGGCCTCCTTGCTGACACCTACATTAAGTACAACGTCGGCATTCTTGCCAAGTGTTGAATCAGGCTTGCCAACCATAGCGATAATCTTGGCCCCGATGCGGCGCAAGGACGGCAGTATATTCAAAACCTCACCAGTTTCACCGCTGTTGGAGAGAGCAATAACAACATCGCTTTCCGTAACCATGCCCAGGTCACCGTGAATACCCTCTGCAGGATGCAGATAAAAGGATGGTGTGCCGGTGCTGGCAAAGGTTGCAGCCATTTTGCGGCCAATCAGACCGGATTTGCCCATACCGGTAATAACAGTACGGCCCTGGCAATCTAAAATCAGTTTTACTGCCGCAGCGAAATTTTCATCTACACGCGGCACCAGCTCTATAATTGCTTCTGCCTCCATGCGCAGAACATCCTGTGCATGCTTTAGCATTGATTCCATGTTATCACCCTACCTTTAGCCGCGTACAATCTTGTCGATTGCCAGCACGTCGGTCAATAATTTTTCCAGATTGTCCAGCTTAACCATATTCGGGCCGTCGCTCAGTGCTTCTGCCGGATTATCATGCACCTCCAAGAACAGTGCATCAATGCCTACAGCCGCAGCAGCACGTGCCATATGCGGAACATATTGGCTCTGGCCGCCGCTGGAGGTACCCTGACCGCCGGGAATCTGTACGCTGTGAGTAGCATCCATAACTACGGGATAACCAAGCTCACGCATAATAGCCAGACCGCGCATATCGGTTACCAGTGTGTTGTAGCCGAAGCTTGCACCGCGCTCGGTAAGCATAATGTTATGATTGCCTGCTTCCTCAACCTTTTTGATAACATTTTTCATGTCCCAAGGTGCCAGGAACTGACCTTTTTTTACATTAACAGTCTTGCCGGTTTCGGCAGCTGCATAAACCAAATCGGTCTGACGGCACAGGAAAGCCGGGATTTGCAGAATATCTACAACCTCGGCAGCCTTTTCAGCCTGCCAGGGCTCGTGGATATCGGTTACTACAGGAACGCCCAGATCCTTTTTAATCTGAGCCAAAAGCTTTAAGCCCTCTTCAATGCCAGGTCCGCGGAAGGAAGCATAAGAGGAACGGTTAGCCTTATCAAAGGAAGCCTTAAATACATAGGGAATGCCCAGCTTGTCGCAGATTGCTTTTGTACGCTGACCAATCATCAGGCTGCGCTCATAGCCTTCGAGCACGCAGGGACCTGCCATCAGCATCAGGGGATGGCCCTGACCTACTTCATAATTACCAACTTTAACGATTTGCATAAGTATCCTCCAGCTTATTTATTCATTTTAGCAAACAGCTCATTGACTGCTGCCAAATCCTCGGGGGTATCAACACCGATGCCCTGGAAATCGCTTTCCAGAACTTTAATCTTATAACCATTTTCCAGTGCACGCAGCTGCTCCAGGCTTTCCGCTCTTTCCAGCGGTGTCGGCTGCAGTGCTGCATATTTCAGCAGGAAGCTGCGGCGGTAAGCATAAATGCCTACATGCTTGTAAACCTTGTAGCCCTCCGGCTTATTGCGCGGATACGGCATCAGGCTGCGGGAGAAGTACAGTGCATAGCCGTTAAGGTCGGTTACAACCTTTACGGCAGCAGGATTGTTGTAATCCTCCTCGTTCATAGCAACCTTCAGTGTTGCCATCTGCAGCTCGCTGTCACCGGTAAAGCATTCAGCCAGACGGTCAATAACCTCAGGCGGAATCATCGGCTCATCACCCTGTACGTTAACAATAACGTCAACATCAGGATAGTTCAGCGCTACTTCGGCCAAACGGTCGGTGCCGCTCGGATGGTCGGGAGAAGTCATCATTGCTTTGCCGCCAAAGCCGTCTACAGCCTTTTTGACAAGCTCATTATCGGTAGCTACAACTACTTCGTCCGGCAGCTTAGCCTGGCAGGCACGCTCATAAACGTGCTGAATCATCGGCTTGCCGGCAATCAGGGAAAGTGGTTTGCCCGGAAGACGGGTAGAAGCATAACGTGCGGGAATTACGCATAAAACTTTCATTTTTTATCAAGCTCCTTTTTAATGGCATGATCAATATATTCTTTGAACTTATCCATGCCCTCCGTAATGCAGATATCCATATTCAGGATATACAGAGGAATTTCGCGGGCAGAATAAATAAATTCAGTCGGTATCTTAACAGCATCCTTCGCTGTAGTAACCATTGCTACAGCCTTTAGGCTGCTGGCACGCTCGTTGATGTACTGCATTTCCAGCATACCGTAATCGTGATGGTCGGGATAGCGTACAGCCTCCATGATATTCAAACCGATACTGGAGAGAGTCTGTTCGAAGGATGACGGGTTGCCGATTGCGGAAAAAACCATAACATCCTTGCCGCGCAGCTCTTCCAAATCCTTGATATTTTCGGAAATACCCTTGTACCAGTCGGCAATTTCCACAAAGTTTTTCGGATGGTGAATACTTTCTACTACCGGTGCCTTGTCATTATATTTTGCAATAGTATGACGCAGCTGAATGCGGCTCAGCTTGCTGCTCTGGTCGGTTTTGGTCAGCAGGAACAAATCACCGCGGCTCAGGTTTTCGAGCGGCTCACGCAGAGTACCGCGCGGCAGCACACAACCGTTGCCGAACATATTCAGCGTATCTACCAAGACGACATCCAGGTCGCGCTCCAGCTGCCAATGCTGATAGCCATCGTCCATAATGATAACCTCGGCATTCAGCTTTTCAACGGCATAACGGCCGGTAACGGCACGGTTTTTGCCGATGATTACCGGAATACCCGGCAAAGTCTTGGCCATCAGGTAAGCTTCGTCACCTGCTTCATAGGCAGTCATGAAAATCTTATTGCCGTCGGAAACTACGCCCAGCTCCTTGCCCCAATGCGAACGGTAGCCGCGGTTCAGGATAACAACGCGATAGCCCATAGACTTGATAATTGCCGCCATCTTCTGGGCGGTAGGAGTTTTGCCGGTGCCGCCGACGGTAATATTACCGATAGAGATAACGCAGCAGTTCAGCTTTTCTCTGTGCAGCAGGCCGCAATTATACATAGACAGCTTGCAGCAAACGCCGAATTCGTATAAATAAGACATGCCACGCAGAACTGCCAGCAACAGCCAGCCGAAGAACGGAGTTTCCGGACCATAGGCAACCTGCATAACATATTGGATAATCGCATCACCGTGACGCAGGCGTCCGCCGCCTTCATCCGTCAGGTTACGCGTATTAATCGGATAGCTTTTGTATTCACGGGCAGGCACAGCAGTTAAATCAAGCAGCTCCTTGAGATAATGGATACTGCGCACATCCGCGCCGCGGTTCTCTTTGATAACCTGCAAAGAAGCTGCACCCATCTGCGCACGACGCTCGTCATTGCCCAGAATATCCAGCATTTCCTTCGTCAGCTCATCATTGTTGTTCACCATCTTGCAGGCCTTAACCTTGCTCAACAGTGCATAGGAATCCTTAAAGTTCTGCATGCTCGGGCCGACGAGAATCGGTTTGGCATGGGCAGCAGGCTCCAGTACGTTGTGACCGCCGGTATTGCTGAAGGAACCGCCGACGAAAACAACATCGCCTACGGCATAAATACGTCCCAGCTCACCGATGGTATCAATAATTAGCAAAGGATATTCCTTGCGTTCACCGCTTTCCTCCAGCATCTTGGAACGGAAGCCTGTTTCATAGCCGTAATGGCTTGCCAGCTTGGCAATTTCCTCCGCTCTGGCAGTTTTACGCGGTGCGATAATCAGACGCGCATGCGGATATTTTTCACGGATGCACTTAAAGGATTCAAAGAGCACCTTTTCTTCGCCGGGATGCGTAGAGCCGGCAACGATAATAGGATAATCCTCTTTCAAGCCCAGCTCAAAACGGTATTTCGCCAAATCCTCCGGCGTAACCTCCGCATAGGTCTGGTCAAATTTGGTATTGCCGGTAACAAAGATTTTGCTGCGGTCGGCACCGAGATGCGCAATATAATCGGCATCAATGCTGGACTGCATACAAAAGCGGGTTACGGTATTGAGCATATCATCCCAGATACCATAAAGATATTTGTAATTTTTTACGGATTTTTCGGAGATACGGCCATTTACCATCATTACAGGTATATGGCGTTCACGGATAGCGCGCAGGAAATTAGGCCACAGCTCTGTTTCTACCGGCATAAAGACACCGGGATGAATACGCTTGACCAGAGATTCTGCGACAAACGGTAAATCCAGCGGGAAGTAGATAATAGCATCTGCTTCGGGAATAATCTGCTTGGCCATGTTATAACCGCCTACGGTAAAGGCAGATACCAATACCGGGCGATCGGGCATTTCCTTGCGGATTTGTTTAACAAGCGGACTGGTGGCAACAATTTCGCCTACGGATGCACCATGAATCCATACGCAGTCCTTGCCGGCAACCTTGGCGATATCCTCTTCATCTACACAACCGAGGCTCTGCTTAAAGCGCAAGGCGAAGCCTTTTTCTGTAAACAGGCGGTAAGTGTAATAGGGGACAATAAAAATTACCAGCACTATTAAAATAAGAATATTGTAGAGTATATACATTTACTAACCTCTTTTCGCCTTACTTGGCTTCCTTGCTGCGATACTGAATCTTATACAGATGCGCGTACAGCCCGTCCATAGCCATCAGCTCATCATGGTTACCCTGCTCGATAAGCTGGCCCTTTTCCAAAACCATAATCTTATCAGCATTTTTAATCGTCGAAAGACGATGCGCAATAACAAAGGACGTTCTGCCTACCATCAGGCGGTCCAGAGCCTCCTGTACCACGCGCTCGCTTTCCGTATCGAGTGCAGAGGTTGCCTCGTCGAGAATCAGAATCTGCGGGTTCTTCAATATTGCCCGGGCAATAGAAATGCGCTGACGCTGACCACCGGAAATATTCATACCGCGGTCACCCAGCATTGTTTCATAGCCGTTAGGCAATTGCATAATAAAGTCATGGGCATTCGCAGCCTTTGCTGCAGCCTCCACCTCTTCACGTGTCGCATCAAGACGTCCGTAAAGAATGTTATCATAAACAGAACCGTTGAACAGCACTGTTTCCTGCGGTACAATACCAACCTGCTCACGCAGGGAATTCAGCGTAACCTTGCGGATATCCTGCCCATCAATCGTAATACTGCCGTTAGTCGCATCGTAGAAACGCGGCAACAGGCTGGCTACGGTAGACTTACCAGCACCGGAAGGACCGACAAAGGCAATCATTTCGCCGGGCTTAACCTCGAAGGAAACATGGCTGAGCACCTCTTCGTTCTTATTGTAAGCAAAGCTTACATCATTGAAGCGTACATCGCCCTTCACCTTAGGTAACGCTTTAGCATCAGGTGCATTTTTAATAGCCTCCGGCAAATCCAATACGTCGAAAACACGCTGCGCTGCAGCCAATGCCTTCTGAATATTGCCGATAACACGGCTTAAACGTTTAATCGGGTTAGAAATATTAACAGCATAGGTCAGGAAGGCTACCAGAGAGCCTGCTGTAATGCTGCCATTGATAACACTGTTGCCGCCGTACCAGAGAATAATGGAAACGCCGACAGCCGCAACAAATTCAATCGTCGGGGTGAGCGTTGAAGAAAGCTGCGCATACTTCATATTGGCACGGAAGTTGTTCATGTTCTCCTTGTCGAATCGCTCTACCTCATAGCCTTCGCGCACAAAGGATTTAATAACACGCGGAGAGGAAGCAACCTCCTGCAGTACAGAGGTAATGTCAGCAGCAGCCTCCTGAATACGGCTGCCGGATTTACGGATGCGCTTACCGAAGCTGTCAATGAAGAACAGTACAACCGGGAAGGTTGCAAAGGTTACGAGGAACAGCTTCCAGTCCAGATACAGCATCATAGCGATAGATACGATAAGAATAACGCTTTCGGTAAACATTTCCACAACGTTTTCTACCATTGCGGACTGCAACGCATTAACGTCGTTAGTAACATAACTCATAATGGTACCGGTTTTATGCTTGTCATAAAAGCTCATGCTCAAGCGCTGCAACTTTTCAAAAACATCCCTGCGGATATCAATAATCACACGCTGACCGACATAGTTCATCAGGTAGCTTTGTCCGTAATAGGAAACACCGCGAATAATAAAAACAACCACAATGCTGATTACAATATAGTTCAGCATAGATGTATCCTTATCACGCAGAACCTGGTCTACCATGTCCTTGATAACCCAGGGCAGATAAGCAGTACAGCCGGAGGCAATGCCGGTGCAGATAAGCGCTGCCAGCGCACGCATCCAATAGGCTTTTACATATTTCAATGCTCGAAGGTATAAATTCATTTTCTCTCCTCAGTTATTTTTAAGATTAATTGAGCAACACGGTTTACCGCACCTGGCTCACCCAATCTGTGCTTCATATATGCCAAATCGCTTTGCAGCTGTGCCTGACGCTCAGGCTGCAAAAGCTCTACTGCAGTTTTTGCTAATTTTTCCGGGGTGAAGTTCTCCTGCAGAAGCTCCGGCATAATCGTTTTGCCCGCAACAATATTCGGCAGACCGATATTGGGGATGTTGATTACCAAACGCGCGATAAAAGCATTCAGTGCGGAAGTACGGTAAACAATAACACTCGGCAGTCCGCACAAAGCAGCCTCCAGCGTTACCGTACCGCTGGTAGCCAGCGCCAGGTCCGCTACACTGAACAAATCATAATTATGGCCTTCGGTAATTTTCACCTCAATGCCATACGCCGCAATTTTTTCCTGCAGCATAGCAAGCGGAATTGTGTTAGCGCGCGGCATAACAAACTGCACATCAGGCAACTGTTGCTTTAAAAGCTTTGCACCTGCCAGCAGCGTCGGCAACATTTTTTCAATTTCCATAAGACGGCTGCCGGGCATCAGCAATATCAGCTTTTTGCCGGGCTGCTTACCGGCCCAGGCTTCAGCCTCGGCCTTTGTCATCGCAGGATGTACAATATCCAGCAGCGGATGACCTACAAACTCTACGGGAGCACCTGCTTCCTTGTACACATCGTATTCAAAAGGAAAGATGCAGGCAACCTTATCCACTATCTTCGCAACCTTTTTGGCACGGCCCTTGTTCCAGGCCCATGCCGACGGAGCAATATATGATACAACGGGAATTCCTTTATCGTGAGCCAGCTTTGCCAGCTTCATATTAAAACCTGGGTAATCGACAACTACCAGACAGTCCGGCTTGCGTTCGTCCATAATGCGCGCAAAATCACTGCGCAGACGGAATAAATCAGGCAGTTTGCGGATAACCTCTACAAAGCCCATTACGCCGTGATCCTTAATATCCCACAGCACCTCGCCGCCGGCCTGGCGCAGAGCATCGCCGCCCATACCAAAGACCTCGGCCTTGCTATCAAGTTTTTTTATAGCAGCAGTCACAGCAGCTGCATGGATATCGCCAGAGGCTTCTCCGGCAGATATTAATATTTTCGCCATGATGTCTCCTTGCATTTACCTATATATATTCAGTATATATTATAACACAAAAAGCGGCTGACATAAGCTATCAGCCGCTAAGAAATACGAAATTTTTCCGATATTTATTTTACAAGAATGGTAATATTATGCTCATCTGCCAGCGCAATCACCTTTTCGCGCTCCGGAATGATAGTATTACCTGCTTCAATAATCGCTCCGGTAGCACCGGCGTGAATCATTGATTCAATCGTCGTTGTACCGAAACCGGGAATATCAAAGCGTTGGTCCTGCTTCGGCTTGGCAGCCTTGGCTACGATAACGCCGCCCTTGCCTAAAAAACCGCCGCGCAGAATGCAGGCATCGGTGCCTTCAATCGCTTCTACCGCCATAACGGCACGATTTTTTACAACAACGGTCTGACCGATATCCAGTCCGCCTATGGCTTTGGCCATCTCAAAGCCAAATTCCATATCCGCAAGCTCTGTCTCCGTAGGCTTACGCTTAGTCAGGACACCGGGCGGCGGCAGCAACGGTTTAATCAGCAAGGTCTGATCCATAACCTCAATGCCTTCGTCCTCCAGCTCCTTGACAATCGCATTCATGATAGTATCATCCTTGCGGTCCGGAATGGTAGCCAAAATTTTTATCGCCCGCAGATCAGGAACAATCCTGCCTGCTTTGTACAAAACTTCCTTTGTTACCTTGCCGATCATGGTGACCTTGGTAACCTTATTTTTTTTCAGCGTAGAAATAATCTTGCCGATTTTGCCGATGTTGATATCGTAATAAACATCAACACTGCCTGGCAGCTCCTCGTCAATACCGGGAACAACACCTACAGCGACAACATGGTAACCCAACTCTTTCGCTGAGCGTGCTACCTCTACCGGCAGATGTCCGACACCTGAAAGTACGCCCAGCACCTCCATAGCCTTAGCCTCTGCGTGTACGGATGATGCCGCGTTCTACATTACGCAGGAAACGCATCAGATGTTCCATGGGCTCGGAGCTTGTCAGCTCCTGCTCCATAGTGCTGATTGCTTCCTGCAGCGGCAGACCGCTGCGATAAAGAATGCGGAAAGCCTTTTTCAGCTCACTGCGTTCCTCTACCGGCATACCTGCGCGGGAAAGACCTACGCTGTTCAGACCGGAAACAAAAGCAGGATCACCGGCGCAGATCATGAACGGAGGAACATCCTGGGTTACACGTGCCATACCGCCGATCATTACGTTACGGCCAATCTTGCAGAACTGGTGTACCGCAGACAAACCGCCGATAACAGCACGGTCCTCAACAATAACGTGACCTGCAAGTGTTGCAACGTTAGACATAATAACATTATTGCCCACGATGCAGTTATGTGCAACGTGAGTATAGGCCATCATCAGGATGTTATTGCCGATACGGGTTTCGTTGCCTTCACCGCATGCACGGTGAACAGTGCAGCATTCACGGAAGCTGCCGCCGTCACCGATAATAGTATAGCTTTTTTCACCTACAAATTTTAAATCCTGCGGTACCGCACCAATAGAGCAGCCCGGGAAAAAGTGGCAATTCTTGCCGATTTTAGTATATGGATGGATAGTCACATGCGCACCAATCACGCAGCCGTCGCCAATCTCCGTATCTTCGTCGATGACAGCATAAGGACCTACGCTTACGTCCTTGCCGATTTTAGCAGACGGATGAATGATTGCAGTTTCATGGATACCACTAGTTGGCATAATAACCGAACTCATTATTTTCACTCCCCAAATAAGATATTAATCAAGCAATTAAATATAAATATAATACTATAATCACAGGTATCCACGATTTTTAACACTACAAAAATCACAGTTAAATGAATTTAGCATTAATTTTAGCTGTATTGCTCGCTTATTCTACCAATTACAGCTTTTTTGTATTTTGCTGATTAATTTTCTTTCGGGTCCATAATAGCAAAGGTGCAATCGCATTCGCAGGCAACCTTGCCGTCAACCTTACCCTCGCAATGAATGATACCCATGCTGCCGCGCATAATTTTAGTTACCTCAGCGGTGGTTACAACCTGATCACCAGGCACAACCTGCTTGCGGAAGCGTACATTGTCTATTTTAGCGAAAACAGCAATCTTGCCGCGGTTTTCTTCAGGATACAGCATAGCAACGCCGCCAACCTGAGCCATAGCCTCAATCAGCAGAACGCCTGGCATAATCGGTTCATTAGGGAAATGACCTAAGAACTGCATTTCATTAGCGGTAATATTTTTAATACCTACTGCGCGCTTCATAGGCTCAACTTCCAGAATGCGGTCAACCAAAAGCATCGGATAACGATGCGGCAGAATCTTTTTAATTTCGTTAATATCTAATACTGTCATTTATTACTCCCCCTTTGTTCTGTAAGCCTGAATTTGTTTAGCGATTTGCGAATTAAAGGCATGTCCTGTTTTTACGGCAATAACATGTGCTTTAATCGGTCCCAGCAGATACAAATCGCCAATGGCATCAAGAATCTTGTGTCTGATCAGTTCATCGTCAAAACGCGGCACAGAAAGAATTTTTTCATCATCAAAAACAACTACATTCTCTAATGAACCGCCAAGGCCCAGTCCCATCTTACGCAACATTTCCAGCTCGGAAGTAAAAGCAACTGTTCTGGCAGCCATAATATCCTTTTTAAAGCTCTCCTTATCGAGCAGGATATCGAAATACTGGGTTCCCAGCATCGGATGACTGTTGATGGATGTAAAAGAAATTCTGTAGCCGTCATAAGGTAAAATAACGATATAACGGTCATTGTCATAAACGGAAAATGCTTTATCAACGGCATATATATGACGTTCTGCCTCCTGCTGCACCGGTTCTGCTTTTTCAATCAGCTCGCAGAAAACCTTAGCACTGCCGTCGGTTACCGGCGGTTCCGGGGAAGACATTTCAATACGGATATTGTCAATCGCCATCATAGACAGCGCACCCATAAGATGCTCAACTGTAAAAACCTCAGCACCGTTTGCACTAAGTGTTGTTGCCTTTACCGTGGAGCTTACATTCTCCGGCAAAGCTTTTATTTCCGGTCTGCCCGGTAAATCGGTACGGACGAAGACAATGCCTGTGTCAGCCTCTGCAGGTTTCAGTGTCATCAGTACATCCTTGCCGGAATGCAGACCAATGCCTGAATAGGATACCTCTTTAGCAATTGTATGCTGGTATTCCTTTTTTTGCTCGGTCATTTTGCTCCTCCTTTATCAAATTTATTTTTTTCTGCCAAAACGTTGGCGTCCGTCTTTCCAACGGTCATGCACCCAGAACCACATTTCCGGATGCGCAATAATCTCATGCTCCAGTATTGTTACCAGCTCACGGGTTACCGCATAAAAATCCTGCTCCTTGTTTTTTGTTTTCGGGGTGTACAAGGGAGGATAAATTTTAGCCGTACAAGTGCCATCTGTATTATTGTGCAGAAAGATAGGTAAAATCGGTGAACCGTAAATACGCGAAAGCGCCGCCGGTCCCATAGGGATAACAGAATCCTTGCCGAACAGGTCGATACGCACGCCATCGTCGTTCGTATCCTGGTCATAAAGGATGCCCAGAAGATTTTTTTCGCGCAGCATACGGCTGATAGCCAGCAGGCCATGCTCGCCACGGTTATAGGTAACCTTCTGTCCCACCATCTGGCGGAATTCATTGATAAGCTTATCCATATGACCGTTGTTCTGCTTACGGGTAATAGAAAGCATCGGGTAACCGTGCAGCGCTACGGTAGCGCCCAAAAGCTCCCAGTTGCCGTAGTGACCTGTAGCCATAATGACGCCCTTGCCCTGAGCATAAGCAGCCTCCAGATATTCCAGGCCCTCTACCTTTACCTTCTTGTCAATATTATCCTTATTCAGCAGCGGGAAGCGCATAACCTCAACAACCATGCGGCCAAAGCGGTGCAAACTGTCTGCAGCGATTTCCGCAGCTCTTGCTTCATCAACCCCCAGGCATTCGCGGATATTGGTCTCTGCCATCTGCATACGCCAGCGCGGTACAACCGCCACTGCTACGCTGCCCAGGAATTTTGCCACCAGCTTGCGCAGCCACATGGGGGAGATGCACATAAATTTACTAAAAAGCTTGACTATATAATAACCTAACAAGCTTTCACCACCCTATTATTTTTTCAGCTCTGCCAATTCCTTTTCCAGAGCTTTGACGCGCTTGAGCATATCGCCCACCTTGCGCAGATTTGCTTCCTGACGCAGCCATTCCTTCATAGGCATAGCAGGGAAACCGCCCATAACAGAATTGTCGGGAACATTGTTGGTAATGCCGGTTTTGCCGCCAAAGACGCAGTTGCTGCCGATGGTAATATGACCTACAGTACCAACCTGACCGGCAAAGGTAACATTGTTGCCTACGGTTACGCTGCCTGAAATACCTACATGAGCAACAACCAGGCAGTTTTCACCTAAGATATCGTTATGGCCGAGATGTACCAGGTTATCAATCTTGGTTCCCTTGCCAACGATAGTGCTGTCAACGGTAGCACGGTCGATACAGGTATTGTTGCCGATTTCTACATCATCCTGCAGCACTACATTACCGGTCTGCAGCACCTTGCTGTGCTTGCCGTTTTGGGTAATATAGCCAAAGCCGTCGCCACCGATTACAGAACCGGACTGCAGAATAACTCTGTCGCCCAATACACAGTCCTCACGGATAGTGGTATTAGGATAAATAGTACAATTCTTGCCCATTTTTACGCGCTTGCCGACATAAGCATGCGGATAGATTACACAGCCGTCGCCGATTTCGGCATCATCCTCAACAACAGCAAAGGGCTGAATAGCAACATTGCTGCCGATTTTTGCCTTCTTGGATACATAAGCATAAGGACTGATAACACGCTCAACCTTTTCCTGCGGACGGAACAGCTCCAGCAGTGCGGCAAAGGCTGCACGCGGGTTGGCAACTCTGATAACCGGGCGTCCGTCAAGCTCCGGGTCTTCTGGACTGAGAACCATTACGCCTGCCTTGCTGAGATGGCAGTGCTCTACATGAGGCGGCACTGCAAAGGAAATATCCTTCGGTCCTGCCTCAACCAGTCCGTTAACGCCGGTAATGCGCAATTCGGGGTTATCATGCTCTACCGTGCCTTTTAAAAATTCAGCTAATTCTTGTACACTCTTCTCCATTTCATACCTCCACCATAAAGCCGCTTACGCAAAAAGCGGACGGACTATCCGCCCGCTTCAGGGTGCTGCTTATTTCATTTTTGCAATTACGTCACCGGTAACATCGGTACCGCCCTGAGGAACGGCACGCTTGTCTAAAATAGCGCCCAGCTTTTTCTCGTCGGCAACTTGCTTCAGAGCAGTATCCAGACTTGCCTTCAGCTTATTTTGAGCCTCGCTTTGAATCAGCTTGGCTTTAGCGCCGTAATCTTCGGCAACCTTTTTTGCATCATCGCCGGTTTTACCTGCCATGTCCTTATCCATCTGAGTTTTCAGGTCGGTCATTTTTTTAGTTACATCTTCCTGAGTTGTTTTTACGATAGGAGCCTCTGCTTCAATCTTGCTCATATCAACAGTACCAAAATCAGCATTACGTCCGCTGCAGCCGAAAGTAAACATAGCTGCTGCAATCATCAGACCGGCAATAATTTTTTTCATAATTTTTAACCTCACTTAATTATAGCTCATATCAGGCCCGGGCACTTAACAATGTCATGCCTTTTTCAGGGCCTTTATTATAGCAGCGGTAATATCCTCTGCCTTCATATTAACTCTAAACTTATTGAAAACAATAGTATAGCCGCGCTCATGCGCCAGCTTCACAGCCTGGCTTTCGATATCCTGATTGATTTGCTTCTTCAGGCTATCGTTCTTTTCCTGCTGCTTATCAATTTCTCTGTCTATAATACTCAATGCATTATTTAAGGCCTTCGGTGCCGCGTCAAGCATTTCCTTGTCGCGTTCCTCCGGTGATTTAAGCTGCTGCATAGCCTGAGCATGCTGCTGATGCGCCATATCGCGCATCCGCTGCTCGGCCTCTGCCTTGTACGGCAGTACCTTGGCATCAACCAGACGGTGTTTTTCCGCCTGCAGCTCGGCAATCTGCGCACCGCGCTCCTTCTGCAGCTCCTGCAGCTGTTTTTCAACGGCCTGACGTTCATCAGGTTTCATTTTAACAGCCTCCAGGATAGCCCGCAGATTAAATATTTTCAGCTTATAGGCTTCTTCGATATTCTTTTTGCGTTCGGCCAGCTGAGCATCTGCTTCTGCCTCAGCCTGTGCCACAAACTTCTGCAGCTTGGCATTTTCAATCTCCCTCTGTTCTACCATACGGGTATTGAAATCTGCCTCCATAAAGCTTTGCTGGCTGAGCTGCCGCAGACTGCGCAGCTTATTCAGGCTGCTTAGCTGCGCCTTGGCCAGCTCTTCCTGACCTTTACGCTTATTAAGCAGATCCTGCAGAATCTTTTCACCCTGCTCCAGCTTAGCATACTGAGGATGGGCGCTTACCGCCTGCTCCCAGTTGATAACAGCAATTTTTTCCTGCGGTCCCCGGACATTGGTACTGCATGCCGAAATCAGCAGAGCAGCTGCAATAATAGCACTTATTTTTACCAGCTTGTTCTTCTTCATGCCTGCCTCCAATAACATTGCTGTCCATCCGTAAATACCGCGTAAGGCAATCTGCCAACTTCAGAGCAGCAACGCTGCAGAAGCTGTTATTTGCCTGCCTGCATAGACTTGGCAACCTCGTCGGTAATATCTACACCGCCGAAAACAACAGTGTTCTTATCTACTACAACTGCCAAACCTTTTTTGTCGGCAATCTTTTTGATGCTGGCTTCGATTTTCTTCAGCACAGGGTCCATCAGCTCTTTTTGTTTGTTGGCCAGACGTTCCTGAGTCTGAGTATAATACTTTCTCTTTTCTGCCTCGTTCATGGTCTTGCTTTTCTCATTGAAATCCTTTTGGGCAGATTCGATTTCTTTGTTCATAGCTTCGTTAACTTTGCTCAGATCCGGGCTTTGTGCTACCAGCATCTGATAGTTGACTACACCGATAGCGGATTCGCTGGAAGCGGCAAAAGCACTCTTGCCTACACCGCTCTGCGTTACGGAAAGCGCAAAGCAGCCCAGTACGAAAATAGCTGCAATAAACAAGGAGATCAGCTTTACATTTTTAGGGTTACGCAATTTCTGCATCATAATCTAAATCCCTACCTTCTTTTCCTCATACAAAAATTCAGAAGCTACAACAGCAGAAAACAGCATTAAGCTACTGTCATCCGTTTTTGTACTGTCTGTTGCAATAATATATCTTATTATATCAGCCTGCGCTAATTCTTTCAAGAATTGCTAGAGATTTCCTATAAGACGCAGGTAAAATTCTTTACCGCCGTAAACATATTCCGCGCTGAGAAATTCATGAATGCGGTAGCGCACCGCAAATTCATTACGGTTATCACCGGAAAAATGCTCGGCCCGCAAACGCCATTTAGGACTAAGGCTGTACTCCAGGCGATAATTATTGTCGCCTATCGGTATCCGCCGTACGTAGCTCCAGCCGCTCTTGCCCCAATAATGCGTATAACCTGTGCCAAAACGCCATTGTACGTCATCCAGGATAACCTCCGCCTCGCCGAAAATCTCATCGCGCGGCGAAATCATTTTACCAAGATGGGCCTTGCCGGAAAGGTTTTCCTTATTGCGGCCGATGTCGCCATAGCCCTCAAACCAGATTTTATAATCATCCGATTCAATCATAATAATTACGCCCAAATCAGCACCGGGCGTAATTTTAACCTCCGGGCGCAGCTGATAATTTTTAACCTCCGGCTCAGTCATGAGCTTCTCTAAAAGCTGCTGCTCCAGCTCCTGGCGATGCCTTTGCACATAAGCAACAGGCAAACCGCGCAGCTTGTCGCATTCGCCGGCATATTTATACTTCAGCTTCATCAAAAGCACATTAGGAATAGCCTCGCTGCGCAATTCATAGCGGATATTACGCACCAGCTGGCCTACGGGATAGATAACCACCTGCACTACCGTGCGTCCGTCCTCCTGCAGCGCATCCACCGCCGGCTTAAATTCCGGCAGCTGTGCCTGCACCTCGCTGCGTACCAGCTTGCGCAGTACGCCGCCGGCCCAGTCACCAGCATCCACCGAAGCGCCGCTGATGGCCTGCTCCAGCTGAGCATGCAGCGCAGGAATACGCTGCTCGAGCAGCGCCGCCGTCTGTGGCTCTACTCCGGAAAACTGCAAATCGATAAGCGGCTTTTCGATAACCTTATTCCAAGGACGTGCGTACAGCTTCACCTGTGTAGTTTCGCCTACATCCAGCTTAACATCGGTAAGCTCGTAGCCGGTGAATACCCTGTCGCCGATTTCCGTCAGCAGGCGGGCATAGTCCTCCCCAGCCGCTTCAATCATTGCCGTATCCTTATCAATAAACAGCTGATCAGCCACCACCTGCATGCTGCTGCTCATCTTCTGCAGAAGCAGCTGGCTGGTGCCGCCGTTAGTATCTATAACTTGTACTTCTACACTGTTAACCGGTGCAGAAAAAGCATGCTGCAATGGCAAGATGCTTGTCATTGCAGCACAGAACAGAATCTTATTCAGCTTCATAGCCTAAATATTCTCCGCAAAATCAGAACTGTCCACCAAAGCTGAAGTGGAACTTGCCACCATCCTCGCCGTAGCCATAGTCCAGCTTAACCGGTCCCAGCGGAGAGTTGATACGCAGGCCAACGCCGTAGCTGTTCTTAATCAGGCCCATATCAAATTCATCCTCATGGCGTTTATCCCATGCATAACCGTTATCGGTAAAGAGTACGCCCTGAACCTTCTTGACAATCGGGAAGCGGTATTCCAAAGTTGCCTTCAGCATGCTGTTGCCGCGGAACTGGTCATCCTCATAGCCACGCAGTGTATCACTGCCGCCCATGGTGAAGCGTTGAGACAACGGCATATCTCCGCTGGCATAGCCTGCGCCTAGGTTCAGTGCCCAAACGCTTTCGCCGCCTGCACGGAAGTAGTAGCGCCAATCAGCGGTCCACTTGGTGAAGTCAAAGTCACCGCCCATGCCGCCGGCCCATTCTACGCTGTAGCCGATGCGCTTTCCTTCATGCGGATCATAGATGTTGTCGCGGGAATCATATACGCGGCCGAAAGTAATACTGCGGGTAACACCAAAGTTTTCCTTACGGCGCTCTGCGGCTGTCTTAGGCATCCAGGATTCATATTTACCACTCTTATCAGTATCACTCTTATAGAACTGATCTTCATAATACTGATCCTTATCGCCTTCGTAGCCGTCAGCTTCGCCCTTGTAGATATCATCACGGTTTTTAATCGTAATATAGTTGCTGACAAATTCATTATGGGTTCTGCGGCTGAAGGTAATTTCCTGACCGCGACGCTTTTTGTCATAGCGGGCAATTTCGTCACCGTCGATATTGTAATCGGCATATTCGTTGGTGATATCGTAAAGGTTAATAGTAGCACTGGTTTCCTTGTCGTCCAGCCAGGGGCGGGTATAGCTGAAGTCATAGTTCTTGTTATCCTCGCCGCCGAACTCCCAGCGCAGGTTAATCTTGTCACCGATACCGCGGAAGTTCTTATCACCGATAGAAACCATGCCTACAAAGCCGTCGGCATTGCTGTAGCCTGCGCCGATGCCAAAGGTACCGGTGTTCATTTCAACTACGGAAATTTCTACTTCAACACCGTTCGGCTCACGGCCCGGGTTCAGCTTAATATTAACGTCTTCAAAATATCCCAGGTTATATACACGCTGCATGCTGCGACGGGCAGCCTTGGCATTGAACGGCTCGCCTTTTTTCAGCTTCATTTCACGGGTAACAACATAATCCTTGGTTTTTACGTTGCCCTTAACCTTGAAGCCTTCAACAATACCTTCGTTGACAGCAACCTTCAGAGTACCATCCTTTTCCATATGCACGTCGGTAACACGCGCCAGGATGTAGCCGTTGGAACGGTATTCCTCTTCCAACTTCTGTACGCATTTATTAATATCCTTCAGGTTGGCGATTTTGCCCTGCTCCAGGTCAAAAAAGCTTGCAACTCTTTGCTTGTTCAATACAGTATTGCCCTCAACATCTGTTTTTTGGTATACAGGGTTTTCCATAACATGGTAAATTACCTGTACGCCTTCCGGTACCGTCTTGAATTCCGGACGCAGGTCATAGAACCAGCCCAGATCATAAATAGCGCTCAAATCCTCACTCAGGCCTGCTTCGGTAAACTGCATGCCGGGTTTAGTTTTCAAAGCAGCGGCAATTTCAGCCTCAGGCACAGTAACATTACCCTCAATAATCTGCTTGGTAATGGTCTTGCCAATGTAAGGAGCCAGCTTGTTTTCCTCCTGATGGGATGACGGTGCAGTCTGCGTTACAGAGGTATCAGCACCCATAGCAGGTGTCTGAATTTCTTGGGCATAGACAGGTGCGGCCAGCATCATTGCTGTCAGGCCTACTGTCAGAGGCCGCCATAATTTTTGTTTCTTCAATTGATATTCCTCCTCATATTTCATTTAGAGTTACTCAACTCAACTCGCGCTGACTGCACTAATTTGTGCATATCGGCTTTAGATATAGTAACACGGTCGGGAGCGCCTTGTTTCTCCTGTACCGGTGTATCCTTAGCTTGCTGCTTCTGTATAGCTGCAGTCTTAGGCACCGCAGCCCGCACCGGCATTTTTTGCTCCGGCTTGACCACAGGTGCTGCCACAGGCGGCGGCAACGCGGCCTGCGCCTTCGCACGATAATGGTTTCTGGCAAAGCACCAGCCGCCGAAACCGGCAACTACCAGCAAAACAGCTGCACAGCCTGCCAGAACCTGCCGGTTCCAGCTCCAGGGACGGTCCTTCTTCCGACGCAGATTTTTCAGCTCAGCCTCCGCCAGCATCAAATCAAGCTCGCCCCGTATATCCTTATTATCCATAAAGCTTTGCTCCGCCTTATCCAGACTGCTCTTTATGCAGCGGATGCGTTGAAACAATGTACGGCTTGACTGCGTCATGCTTTTACCCCTTTCTGTGCATAATTGTTTTTAATAACTATGTCTTATATAATCGTCCGTTGCCTTGAGTTTTCACAAGTCATTTCAGATGATTACAACAGATTTAGTAAAGCTAACTTGCATTTTCGCTTTTTTTCGTTATTTATCAGCCTAAATACTATTCCTTATTAAATTCATGTATAAATCGGGAAAGCATACCGCGGATACGGCGCACACCCTGCTTCTGCAGGCGGTAAACATGACCGAGGCTTATATCAATAGCATCGGCAACTGCCTGCGCCGGCCTGTCCTCCAGATACATTCCCTGCAGCACCTGCTGTTCCTTCAGCGGCAGACGGTCCATCGCCTGCGCCACCTTTTCGCAGAGCATATGCTGTTCTGTCACTTCGCTGGGAGATGCCAGCTCCGACGGCAGAGCATCACTTAAGGTAAAGCCCTTGGACAGTTCACTGTCCAGATACAGCATGCCCTTATCCGTGCTGTGTCTCAGATAATCTACCATGCTTCCTCTGATACGGTATGAGGCAAACAGGCTGAAGGCTACCTGACGCTTATAATCATAACTTTCCGCCGCTTCCAGCAGTCCCACCATGCCTTCCTGAATCAGCTCCATTGTATCGGCCTCAGGCAGCCTGAAGCTCGACGCAATTTTGAAAACCAACGGCTGGTAAGCTGTCATCAGGCGCTGATGCGCTGCTTCGTCACCGGCAGCATCACGCCGCCAAAGCTCCAGCTCTTCTTCCGGCTCCAGCAGCGAAGTCTTACGCAGCTCTTCCAGATATCCTTGCAGCATCTGTTCACCTCCTCTCGTAAAATATTCTTTGCTTAGAACGAAATCTTATATTCCAAGCCATACCAGTCCTTCGGATCCTTCGACATATCGTAGCTGCGTGAATAAGTGATATTCATGTGCTTACTGATATCGTACTGTCCGAAAATGCTTCTGTCAACAGCATCAAAGCTTGTTGTATAACCAATCATAAAATTATCATTAAGATATTTGCTTACTAAAACATTATACTGGTTTTTCTCATCTGCCGTCAACTCTTTATTCCGGTCGTAAGCGCTTTCAAAGCCGATACCGGAGCGTGTTTTGCCGGTATAGATACGGAACTGGTCAAGTCCCAATGTCTGTTTGACAAACATCTCCACGTCACCCAGCACTGTCATCTGCAGGCCGACAGTCATCAGATTTGCCATATCATCACCGGTAACCTCGTTACTGCCTGCACTTTCGCGCTGCAGCGTCAGCATACGCACAATCGTATTTTGTGTCAGCGGCGGATCACTTGTCAGCTGCAAATCCATTTCGCTTACGGGGCCGTTAATCTTCATAAAGATATTATAACGGCTGAAGCGCGCTGTGCTGTCCAGATTTACGTTCGGCAGGAAGCTGCCGGGATCAACCCATACCAAACCTGCCTGATTCAGCTTAAAGTCTGTACGCAGATATTTGACTGTACCCTTATCGGCCTTAATTGTGCCGTCAATCATCGGGAATACTGTGCTGCCTTTGATATCGATGCCACCCTTAAGCCAGATATCATACAGATAGCTGTTGTACAGATGTACCTTCGGGCCCAGTACCAGCTTCATATCGAGGCCTATGTTGCTGTCGCCCTCACCCAGCTCGGGAACTGTCGGCATATTAATAAGAACATCATCCAGACGCAAACTGCCGGCAAGCCGCGGGCGGAAGGCCATCGGCGGTGCAGCATTACCCTTACGGTTTTTCATATCCGGATATTGCTCCGGCTGCAAGGTTACATCACTCGTAATCGTACCGGTGAAAATCTTGGAGGCCAGCTGTGCCTTATCTGCCTTGATATGCAGACTGTAGGCTGTATCAGCATCGGTATGCAGTGCATAGCTGCCTTCGGCACTGAGCGTGCCCTTGCCTAATTTAGCAGAAAGATTCTTCAGCTGTACAGTATTGCCGTTAAACAACACATCCAGATTGATATCATCAAAGACTGTATTTATATATTTTACCTTAACGCTGCCGCCGTCTATTTTAACCGAACCGAAAAGCAGCGGCTCCTCCAGTGTACCGGCCAGACGGATTTTGCCCTGAGTATCGCCTACGCCCCATTCAACCATTTTGGTAAGCGCCGGCAAAATTCCCAAGCGCGCCTTATCCAGATCCATCACAATATTCATCTGTGCATCAGGATTACGGCGTTGCTTTTTATCGCGGAACAAATCCAGCGGAATATCGCCCGCTGCACTGACGCCGTAAGCATCTTTTGTAGCAATCAGCTGCTGCAGCTTAATATTATCATCAGCCAGCGCCAGCATTGCGGTAAGCTCGTCCACACTTACGCCGGCAACAGAACCGTTGGCAATTTCCAGCGAAGCTGTTCCCTGAGGATTGTCAAAGCTGCCATGCACCTGCACCAGCATATCCGTTTCGCCTTTAATTTCCGGCGGGTTCTTCATGACTGCAGTTACGATTGCCGGGTTAGCCTTTACTGCGGCAACCTCTACATCCAGCTGCTTCTGCTTAATATCAATCGAACCGCCGACAGCGATAATTCCTCTATCGCTTACGCCGTCCTGCTCCTGCAGTCTGACATTGTCAAAATGCAGTACGCCGCCCTTATCAATGCGTCCGTCAAAACGCATGTGGGCATAATTAAGATCATGAATTTTTACATTATCGGCTGCAGCCGTAATCTTGACGCCTTCACCGTGGCCTTTGTAGCTGAACAGCAGCTGTCCCTGCATCAGGCCGTTGATATCATAATCCAGACGCGCCATGCGCAGCAGGCCGCCGATATCACCCCAAATATTTTCCACCTTGCCCTCAATATAATGCTGTACAAGGTTAAGATTAAGATCTGCACTGTATAAGCCGTAATTGACAGGGTCATCACGATAAGGCTGCTTAAAGGAAGCATTCAGCTTGTTCTTATCACGTCCGTTGCTGGCAAGCGTTCCTTCCAGCTCCGTCAAAGCTTCGCCATTGACAGTTATCTTTTCACTGCTGACTTCGCCGTCAAAGAAGGGAGCTGTGAGCGTACCGCTCAGATGTCCCTTAGCATTGACCTTGCCGCCTAAATCAATCGTATCATCACTTATCGGCAAATGCTCCAGATCAACATTCTTGGCATCCATAACAAAGTTCAGTCTGCGGTCGGCTGTCATGGTGCCATCCAAGGTCAGGCTGCCGTAGAAGGCATTGACTACAAAATCCTGCAATCTCAGCAGACCGTCCTCATAAGCATAATGACCGCTGATATTATTAAACAGCTGCTTGGCGGCACTGCCATCAGCAGCATGCACCTCGCCATGAATATAAGGATGGCTTAGGCTGCCCTTTACATGCATCACATTATCAAGATTACCGGTAACTATATCAGGCTTGCCCACAAGCACCATCAGCGGCTCAATGCGCACATTCTTTGTTGTCAGCGTAAGGTCTGCCACAGGCTCTGCACCCTGCAGATTAATCGTACCGTTAAGAATATGCTGTCCCTGAGCCATATGCGCGGTAAAATCCTTAAAGCCCAGGATATTATCCTTCATGCTGATAATTCCGTGCGCTTCGTTAAGCTTCTGCGACATAAATTCAGCCTGCGCCAGCTGTACCATACCGGAAAACTCGGGAGCATCCAGCGTACCTCCTACATCAAAGCCGGTGGAACAAAGTCCGCGTCCATCCTGACCGGCCGCAGCCAGTACGGAATCAATCGGAAAATCTGCCATACGTCCGTGCACAGCCAAAGCACCATCCTTAGCCACGCGTCCTTTGGCAGCCAAGGTACCGCCGCCTTCGGCAAAAAAGCTGAGGTCGTCAATATTAAGACCCTTGCTGTCATAGCTGCCGTCAAAGGCTAAGCGTTTAAGCTTCAGTCTGCGCCAGCTGATATCCATTGTATCGGCAGCAGCGTGCAGCGAAATTTTATCCTGCACCAGCTTGGCCAGAACTGCCAGCTTACCGTTGATATGTACCTGCTCCTGCTGTTTGCCGGGCAAATTCTGCGTAACCTGCTGCAGCTGTGCGTCTGCCGTCAGTACCTGCTCCTTAAGGTCATACGTACCGTTAGCGGTAATCGTACCGCCGCCGTATTGCGCGCTCACGTCATGGAGCTGCACAACGTCCTTAGATACATCAAACGGCACACGCAGCTGTTCCGCCTTATAGCCTTTATAGGCCAAGGCATCACTGCTCAGCACACCAAAGCCCGAAGGAGAATCGGTGTTGCGCAAATCCGCTTCACCCTCCAGGTGCAGCTTCTGCCCGTCAACCAGAGCGTCAAGACTGCTGACGCTCACCAGATTTTCATCCGCGCGTACCAGGCCGTCAAGCTGCAGGCTGTGCTGCTCGCCTGCCAGACTCAGCTTGCCGCTGAGTGCTGCCAGCTTCACTTCACCGCTAAAGCGCTGCTTGCCGTTCTTATTCACATAAATCAGAGCAAGCTTGCCTAAGCCGCCCTGCAGCTCATCGACATTACCATATTGCTTAGCCAAAGCAGCATAGGGTGCCAGCGCCAGCTTATCACCGGTCAGCTTCATGCGGCCCTCGCCCTTGGTAGTCATCGTGCCGGCCAGCTTCAGCTTATCGGCACCGCTTGTCACAGACAAATCCACGGCAAAATCAGGATTGGCACCGCCGTTGATATTGCCTTCCACGCCAAACTGCCACTTGCCCTGCGGCATAGTTACCACCAGATTGCCCTTGTCTACCGCCAGCGTACCGTAAAAAGGCGTTTCCTCAGAATCCGACGGCTTCAGCAGATTCTGCATATTCCATCTATTTTTGTCATTCATTGTGAGATATATTTTTGGGCGCATCACATCAATCCTGCTCAGCGCACGCTCGGCCTTCTGCATTGCCAGCCATGGCCGCATGGTAATAACAGTGCGCGGAAGCTCCGCTACCTTCTCGCCCTTGGCATCCTTTACGACAACGTCCGTCAGCTCGGCCGTCAGGCCGCCTTCCCATTTCAGACCGCCAATAGAAACACTGCCGTTGATGTATTCCGCTGCCAGCTGCTGCATTTGCGGTATCGCCTGCTTAATATACTTAGGCATTACCGTATGGACTAAAAAGATATAGCCTGCCGCAAGCAGAATGATTAACGCTCCGATAAATTGTAGATATTTTTTCATGACACTTCACCATTTAATAGTTTAACAAAATTCTATGACAAAAAGATGACAAGATTGTTTTTTATATACTTCGACTTTTATTTATTCGACATTAGCAGAAAACATCCTCTTATTGAGAAGAAATTTCTTTTATCCGCTGAAATCTCGGCAAAAAATATATAAAAAAGCCGGTGAAGCTTATGCCTCACCAGCTTACTTGTATCATCAAATATTAAATTAAGCCTTAATTATTTGGCAGCTTCTTCAGTTGCTTTTGCTGCTTCGGCAGTTTTGGCAGCCTGCACCTTTACAGCAGTTACAGGATTTTCCATCGGCACGCCGATAGAGGTTTCCAGTGCTGTCTTGGAGGTATTGTAATCATACAGCGCCTTAGTATAGTTGGTCTTAGCCTGAGTCAGAGCAACCTGAGCATCAAGTACGTCAGTATTGGTGCCAACGCCGGACATATAACGCAGCTGAGCGATACGGTAATCCTCATCAGCCTGCTCTACAGCCAGCTTAGTGGTGCTGATGCGTTTTTCTGCTTCGCGCAGTCCCAGATAATTGCTGCGGACATCCAGATTTACAGAGTCCACGGTATTGCGGTAGGTTTCCTCAGCCTTTTTCAAATCAGCCTCGGCGCCGTGAATCTTGGACAGAGTTACGCCGGTATCGAACACATTCATGCTGACATTTACGCCGACACCCCATTTGCCGTTGTCATCACCGGGCCAACTGCTGTCACTCCATTGCTGAGTAGCGCTGGCAGCAACCTGCGGCATATGACCGCTGCGGGCAACCATCAAAGCACCCTTGGCAGCATCCACGCCATATTTAGCCTGCATCAGCTCAGGACGGTGCTCGGCAGCATAAGCCAGGCAGTCATCCATGTTTTTATCATAAGCATTATAAACCAGCAGATTATCGAGCTTCAGATTGGTATCCATCGGCAGGCCGACGATTTTGTTCATGTTCGCTTCGGCAACCTGATAGGCATTTTCAGCCTGAATCAGTGTCTGTTTAGCGTTTGCCAGCTCAACCTGAGAGCGCAGTACGTCAACCTTGGCTACCACGCCAACGTTATATTGTGCCTGAACATTTTTCAGATGGTCCTCCAGACGGGTAACGGATTCCGCACTGAGTTTCTGGATATTATCTGCCTGCAGCATATTAAAATAACCGTCAGTAACGGTAGAACGCATTTCGTTATAGGTACGCTGTACTCCAACCTCATTGTATTGATAGTTAGCCTTTGCCTGTTTAATAGTACCGCTTAATTTACCGCCGGTAAAAATCGGCAAAGAAGCACTTAGGCTGTTGGCATGATTGTTGCCGATACCCTTAGTCCAAATGCCGGGAGCAGCTTGCTGAGCATCATCATAACCGCCGCGCTGAGTAGTATGGTTAGCACTGATGCTGATGCCACGGCTCTGGCGCGCAGCATTGTAGCTGGCACGGGCGCTGTCAAGCTCGTATTGGGCAATGCTTACGGTCGGGTTGGTCTGGAAAGCACGCAGCATAGCGTCGTCCAGGTTTAAAGCAACGGTTTCGCCGGCAAAAGCACTTTGGCCCAGTGCCATGGTCAGCGCTGCAGATAAAAGCAAGAAACGTTTTGTTAATTTATTTCTATTCATCCGAAAAACCTCCATTTTCTAAAACTGACTAATCAGTCAGCAGTAAAATTATATATTTATTTAGGGCTGTTTGTCAAATATTTTTTAGAAATAAGTACGCACACCCATATAAGTATTAGCTTTATTACCGCGCACATCCATGGTTTCGCCGTAAAGCGACAGGTTATCATGCAAACGGAATTCGCCGCCCAGACGCACCTTGAGATCATCAAAATCGTATAATTGGGAATACAATCTGAAATCCCTGCCCAGATCATAGCTGGCCCCAACCCCGAAGTCACCCTGCATGGCACCCATGCTGAAGGCAGCGTTGCCATACTGACGGCCTACGAGAAAATCGAATTTATTGGCATTGCCGATGTCATAACCGCCCATATAAAGGAAGGTATCATCCGCAGGATGCAGCGTTACGCCCAAGCTGCCGCGCCAGTCGCCGCCCTTGGCAGCAAAGCCGGCGTCAGTCGAAACCTTCGCCTCGGTGAGAGTTCCCAAAATTCTGTTGGCACGCTCGCTCGTCTCTTTAACATTTACCAAGGTTTCCTTCAGCGATTTCTGCGTTACCGGGTCCTTCGCTACCGTTTCCAGCACTTCGACGATATTTTCCATACGTTGGCTGGTGTCTGCCATATTCTGGGCAATCGCAGCCACATTCTGGCCCGTCTTGCCGTTATTGTCCACACCGGCCATAATGCTTTCGATATGGGCCGCCGTGCCGTTCATGCGATGGCTCAGCTCATTAATCTGATGAATCATTGAAGTAATATCCTGCTGGTTGGCCACTGCCACATCAGCCATTACCTTCGTGAAGGTATTCATGTTCTCGGCGATATCATTCATATTCTTAAAGCCGGATTTCATGGACTGCTGTACTTCCTTGTCGCCAAAAACATTTTCAAAGGCGTTGGCGATATTTTCCATACGCTTTACCAGATCACCGGAGGAAGCAAAAAATTCGTCCATACCGCCGCCGGGAACACCGTTAATCGTGCTGCCTTCGGCTACATAGCCCTGCCCCTGCTTGGCCGGAGGAATAACGCTGACAAATTTTTCGCCCATAATACCGTCGGAAGAAATCGTAAAGGTTGCTCCCTGCGGTATTTTGATATCATCGTTGATTTCTGTGATAACCTCTACCTTATCCGGTGCCACATTGATTTTTTTGACCGTGCCTACCTGCACGCCCGCATAGCGCACAACATGCCCAGGCATCAGTCCGCTTACCTGAGGATAGTTAATGCGCAGCTCATAGCCTTTTTTGCCAAAGCTGAAAGCACCCATAAAGGTAATAATGCCGGCCAGCACCACAGCGCCGCCTAATGCAAAGGCACCTACCTTAACCTCACTGCTGCTCATCCTTCTCCTCCTCTTTCAATTCCATGCCGTTAATAAATGCTTTAACAATAGGATTAGTGCTGTTTTTTATCTCCGCAACCGTGCCTATCTGCACAATGCGTCCATTGTATAGCATAGCGATACGGTCGGCGGCATAATAGGCCGATTCCATATCGTGTGTTACCAAAACCGATGTTACTCCCAGCGTCTGCTGAGTTTTGCGTATCAGCCTGCTGATGGTCATCGTCATTACCGGGTCCAGACCTGAGGTCGGCTCGTCATAAAAAACCATCTGCGGCTGCATAGCCAGCGCCCGCGCCAAACCAACGCGCTTTTTCATACCGCCGGAAAGCTCTGACGGCAGCATGTGCTGCGTATTCGGCATGCCTACCATTTCCAGCAGCTTGCCGACGCGTTCCTGTATTTCCTTCTCCGGCAGCTTAAAATGCCGCCGCAGGCCAAAGGCTACATTCTCGCCTACACTCAAAAAGTCGAATAAAGCGGAATACTGAAAAACTACGCCCATGTGCTGACGCAGCCCATCCCATTCATCCTCGGTGAAGGAGCTTACCTCCTGACCGTCGATAATAATACTGCCGGAAGTAGGTGCCAGCAGTCCTGTCAGCAGCTTGATGATGGTACTCTTGCCTGTACCAGAAGGACCGATAACCGCCAGTGTTTCACCCTGACGTACATCCAAATCAAGATTATCAAGAATTACCTTGTTGCCGAAGGCCATTTTAAGTTGTCGGAGCTGAATCATAGCTTCGTTTGACATTCTGCCGACTCCTTACACATACAAAACGATAGAAAGAAAATAGTTGGTGATAAACACCAGAATAATCGAAAGCACTACCGAGGCCGTGGTCGCCAGACCAACGCCCTCAGCGCCGTTCGGAGCGTTCAGGCCCTTATAGCAGCCCACGATAGCAATTATCGCACCAAAGACACAGCTTTTGACCATGCCGCCAAATACGTCATAGAACTCTGCCAGTGTCCTGATAGAATTTTCATAAGTAAAGCTGCCGATGCCGGCGTAATAATGCGCCACAACCCAGCCGCCGATATTACCGATAAAGTTGGCAAAAACAACCAGTACGGGCATCATCAGCACCAGCGCGATAAAGCGCGGCACCACCAGATAGCTCACCGGATTGGCAGCCATAACACGCAGCGCGTCAATCTGCTCGGTAACCTTCATCGTGCCAAGCTCCGCCGCAATCGCCGCACCTATACGGCCGGCAACAACAACGCCTGTCAGCACCGGCACCAGCTCACGCGCCATAGCGATAGCTACAATGCCGCCTACGGAAGAGGACGCACCCAGACGCACGAACTCCTTTGCTGTCTGTACGGAAAATACCATACCGGTACAGAGAATCGTCATCATCACAATCGGCAGCGAATCCGCTCCCAACAGTGCCATCTGACGCACAACCTCCTTAGCGTTGGCATCCTTCAAACGTCGCAGCGTAGCCAACAGCAGCAGCGTCAGCTTGCCGCTGGCAGCACAGAAGGCCAATATTCTGTTGCCCATTGCTTCACAGATAGATTTCAGCATCTTTACATCCTTATCTTCAGCTTTTTCTACATAATCATTATACCGCCAAATTATGGCGAATGTATGACACAAAACAGCCATACCGATACAGTAATATGAAAAATTTTGTTAAGTGAACGGAAATATCACTCGACAAAATTACTTGTCAACGGTAAGCACGATTTCGCTCTCGCCATCAATAATGAAATCAAAGGGATACTTCTGCTTGAACGGAGAGCCCTGCAGCATACCAGCAAGGCCTGCATCGTTAGCAGCAGCCTCCGGATTCGGCGGCTGCATTTGTCCCATCGCCACATCAATAATCAGCTCATTATTCTTGTCGGCCGTATTCACGCTCTTGATATAATCGCTGAGCTTGTGGCGTGTTTCCTTTTTCTTGGCAGCGGGAATACCCTCGGACTGCTGCTTGCGCAGCAATTCGATAGCCCAGGCCATGCTGCTGCCGCCGCGCACGTTCAGTGCCAGCTTGCCGCCCGGATGATCCTTAGGCACCTTGAAATAAACCGTCTTGGTAAATTCTTCGCCACGGTAAGGCTTCATTGTAACATCAACAGCTACCTTATCACCAGGCTTAACCTTGGCGTTCTTGGTGCGCACGTTAAGAATTTCCGCCACCTGCACCGCATTGCTGACCTCTGCCTCTACGTTAATGCCGTAAATCTGCACAGGCTCGAATTTGTTCTGCATCAGAATCGTTACAGCCTCCGTCAGCTCCGCATCCAGGTTCTTCAGCAGCGCGTCATTGGAATAATACATATTTTCGCGGTCAATCGTCAGCATTTCCTTCTTGCTGTCCACGCCGGTGATTGTAAAATGCAGTTTGGCTGTGCCACCGCCATTACGGTCCACAGTCTTGCTCACAGTATTGACTACTGCTGCATCGACCATCGAAGGCACCAGCTGCGGATCATCAATTAAGCGCATACGCATGCTGTTGGCCTGTCCGCGGCTGCTGTCGTTGACCGTAACAAACATCGGAATAGAAGCAGGCTGCTTGCCTACTACACCGCCGATACCGCTGGCACGGTCCTGCGTAATGCTGCCAATAGCCTCACCCAGATTGCCTACCTTATAGCTGCTCTGCAGGTTAGGCACTACTCCCAGCACCCACACCTTATTCATAAAGAAATTGCTGCTGCCGCGCTGCATAAAGGGATGGCCGAAGGCCAGGATCTTACCGCTGTCATCGGTCCAGGTAACGGTACCGAGAGCGCCAAGAGTCATATCACCCTGCATCAGAGCCACGCCGACACTGCTGCCCGGCTCCAGCGGTTTATCGCTGGAAGCTCCTGTACCGCCGCTGTTGACAGCAGTCAGGCCGAAGGGCTGCAGCTTCTCCTGCAGATATTCCATACCGTATTCCGTAAAACCGCCTGCCATCAGCGCCGTTCCCTTAGGAATCCAGTCTGCCGGCAGCTCTCTCGGTTCGTCCAGCAGCGGCAGCATTTTGCCGATTGGTGTCAGGAAGCAGTAATGCGGGTCGTTGAAGGTCTTGCCGAAGGCCACAGCACCGACAAGTCTGCCGTCTACATAAACAGGACTGCCGCTCATGCCCTGAGCAACACCGCCTGTCTTTTCAATCAGATCGCCGTAAAGGCGCACAAAAATATTATATCCCATAGCTTCACTGCCGTTGACACCTAAAATTTCTACATTGAAGGTTTCAATAGTATCACCGCTGATAACGGTTTTGCCTATGCCCTGCATACCTGCGCGCAGGTCACGCACCGGCATCAGAGGAACATTGGCGGCAGCTGCCGTCAGCAGCTGGCAGCAAAACAATAATGCTAATAAAAATACTCTCATACTCGCTCCTAAAAATAAAATATTTACCGGTCCGCTTCCGGTATTTTGCTCTATAATACTACAAAAACCGGCGGCTAAGAAGCTCGCCGGTTTTCCTGACCGTTATTCACTAACCTTAGCTACAACCTGCTGTGCCTCAATCTTATCACCCGGTTTAACCAGTACCTGGCTAACCTTACCTGCAGTTGTAGCACGCGCAGCAGCAATACTGCCGCCAGCTATAGATTTTACCTTTACCAGAATGTCACCCTGCTTAACCTGAGTGCCCTCCTGTGCCAGTCCATCGGCAACTACAATACCGCTGACAGCGGCGCGCTGGTCAGTCACAGCAGCACAGCCAACGGCAGCAAGTGTAAAGATGCCTAAAGCGGCAATAGTCAAAATCACTATCAACTTTTTACCCATGTGACTCACCTCATTTCAGATATATTTCTCTAACATAAATTATACAGCCTCAGCAATATTTTGACAAGTGAACAGACTGTAAACAGCTCTTAAATAAAACATTATGAAAATCATCTGCAGTTAAAAAATTACCGGCACATAATTTTTTACGCTTTTTTTGCCTATCCTACCCGAAATCACCCTTTGGGGTAGGGTGCAAAAGCGTTTTTTTGGCTATAATATAAGCATCAAAGATTATAATTTCCACATCTGGAAAGGAGATGTTGTTATGAAAATCAAAAATTTTGCTATCGGAGCACTGGCAGTAGCAATGCTCTTCACCGGCACATCTGTTATGGAGGCAGCAGTCTATAATACCTCTGCAAGCAGACTCCCTACTAAGATTGACCCCCGCTGCGGCAGAACAGAAGCCTTTCTGCTGAAAAATACCCGCTTTGATGTAAAGCATACCATGACCGTAAACTATGCCGAGGAATATGTCGCTCCCTGCTTCAGCCGCAAAGGCATCTACATCAGTGATATGGAGGCCAAAGCTATTGCCTTTGCTGCCTTGCAGATGTATGATGTGCAGCAAAACAGCAACGGCTCCACAGTGAGCTTCAGTGCCAAGGGCGAAGCCGATTCCGGTGATGGTGATTACTGGCTGACTACTATTTATGACAACAAAAAATATATCAATGCCTTTATCAGTACCTACGATGAGCTCCGCACCGAAAATGCACACTCTATCCCTGCCAGCAAAGGCTATGCTCAATACGGGGACAGCATGTCTGCCGAAAGTTTGCAATACTCCAATCAAAGAATATCCAACCTCTACAGCAAATTTGAAAACATGGACAGCTATTGGGCTCCCGGCGTAAAACTGGTTTTAACCGGTGACTATGTAAACTTCCGCACCGCCCCCTCCACGGACAGCAATGTAATTGATTCGCTGATGTCCGGCGAAGAAATAGCACCGTTAGAAGGCGCATTCGAAGCCGAAGGCCGCCAATGGTGGAAGGCTATTAACGCTCAAGGCAAGGTTGGCTATGTAAGTGCAGATTTTGTACGCGTAGCCTGCTAAATAAGCATTAAGGAAGTATTACCAATGCTCAAAAAACTTTTAGGTTTAATATTGAGCGTCTGTATGCTGCTAAGCTGCGGCTTAGCAGCTGCGGCGCCTGCGTCCGCGCTGTTCGGCAACGCCAGATATCTCATCTGCATCCATAAGCAAAGCTACCGCCTTGACGTCTATCAGCAGGGTGTGGAGGAAGCAGTCTGCAGCTATCCTATCGCTGTTGCCAAAAACCCCGGTGACAAGCAGTACACAGGTGACAACCGCACCCCCACCTCCTGGGGCAGTGCAGCAGCAATTCCGTCCTACTACACAGGTGCGGCAGTCGGCGTTCCTTCGGCGCAGGTTCCCTTCCGCATCGAGGAGGTTTGCCCGGCGCATTACTGGACGCACGATTTCGGTGACGGCAAGGGCGTAATCGAAGGCGCCTACGGTCCCTGGTTCCTTTCGTTGGACACCGGCTGGATAGGCATCGGCATTCATGGTACGCATGACCCCGCCTCTATCGGCACCATGGCCTCCGAAGGCTGTATCCGCCTGCGCAATGCGGATATCCAAAGCCTTAAGGAGCTTGTCTGCAGCGATAACGGCGGTATAGGCACCGGCGTTATCATCACCGAGGATTAAGCTATAACCCGCAACAACAAAACAAGGAGCTGTCACAGCTAACGCGTGACCGCCCCTTGTTTTTTATTTTGCCTATATAACCAGCTTATTTGATGAACAATCCCAGACCGATGCTCACCAAACGCTCGCGCCCGTCCGAAGGCTTGTTGACGATTTTTCCGTTGATAACCATTTCGCTGCTGCCTCCGCCATCATAATTGACAGCGCTCACCGCACCCAGCTTCACAAAATACTGCGCCAGCTCTGCGAGCGTCATGCCTGCGGAAGCACTGCTTCTGCCGTCAACAACAAGCATTAAAAGCGTGCCGTCCTGCTTCATGCCGATTGCAGTACGGGGCGCTCTGCCACGCGCGATATCGGGAGCCATCTGCTCCTCCGCAGTACGCACATTCACCCTGCCGTTTTCTACCAGCAGCGGACCGCCGCTGACAACAGTCGTTGCCGCATCCGCAATGCTGCTGCCAAGGCTCTGCGTGAGTATTATATGGTCGCCCAGGCGCAGGCCTGCCAGAGCAGCCGCATTTGTGCCATGACCGGAAAGCACTACGCAACCCGGCTCCAAAGACATATTGCCTGCTGTGGAAACAGCAACAACGCGACCGTTTTTTATCTTTACCTCACGCCCGTACTGATTTGTTTTGGTCGAGGTAGCGTAATAGGAATTAAACAGCACCAGGTCATTAGCTATACGCACACGGTTCATGCCCTTCAGCTGCAACGCTCTGCCATCAGGCAGTGTTACGCTGCCGGTGTAGGCAATGTCGCGCACAATCTTCTGCTCGTTGCCCTGCACTACATAACCGCTGCGCGGCGTAGCATCCATAGCGACAAAATTGCCCTTATCCTTAACGTTGCCGATAACCCAGCCGTCAGTATCAAAATACGACGCATTGATGGCAGCCACAAGACCTCTTTCCTCCGCCTGCTTAGCCAGGCTGCCGCGTCCGTTATACATGCCTGCGGCAGAAAATGGTCTTAGCTCCAGACGTACCGAAGGCGCAACGCTCACCAGATAGCTTACGATTGGTCTGCCGTTCAGCTCCTCCTGCGCATAGGTATAGGTAACGCCACCTGCAAGCTGCATCGTTGTTTTGCTGATAGGAATGCGGTAAATATCCAGCACCAGACGGTCAGGATTTTTCAGGTTATACATCTTGTACTGGCAATCCTTAGTTAAATCTATAACCACCTGTGCCTTTTTCTTCTTTTTGGCAGGAACAGTGATGCTTTTAATCACTACATCCTGCTTAAAGACAGGACTTTGCGCCAGCGCCGTACCCTCAGGCAACGTAACCACCAGCTGCAAGCCGTTTTTCTCGGCAGTATATTTAACAGGCTCCCTGCTGTCGAACACCAGACGTACTCGCGCAGGACTAACGCTGCTGCGTACCGCCATAACAGGAGCGGCGCTCGCCGCAAGCGGAGCGGCACACAGCGCAGCCAACATAAGAACAGAACATATAAGTTTTTTGAAATTCATGTATAGGACCTCTTAAGAGAAAAACAAAGGCAGAAGGAAGAAGAATGCGTTAGAACGTCGTAATACCCCTCTCCGTCATCGCTGCGCGATGCCACCTCTCCCCAAGGAGAGGCAAAAAGGACAGACTAAAGCTCACACGAGCAATTTATATATCGCAGTGAAAATATAAAAATTTTAGGGAATGAGTGTCTGGAACCATAGAAGTGTCGCAACTGTTTGAGCGATAAAGCTTACTACTATAGCAAAATCTCTTCGCTTAGCGCGAGTTTTGCGGCACTTCGTCCTGGTTCCACACGAAATTACCGTCCGCTAATCGCTTCTTAATGTTTAGCATGAAATATACAGCTCTCCAAAGCGATTCGCGGGAAAATTTTTCGTTGCAACGCAATATATAAATTGCGACGCTCGCAGTCCCCTCTCCGCCATCGCTACGCGATGCCACCTCTCCCCAAGGAGAGGCTAGAAGGCTGGCGGAACGCCCAAGATTCTTCTTCACATCTACACAAAAGGAGCTGCCAACGGCAGCTCCTCCCCTAAATCAATAATCAACAATCAATACCCTAGCATCAATCAACCAGATTAGACGCAGTATAAACAGTACCCGGATGCAGCTTATCCAGATTCTCCAGCGCCTTGCCGGTGCCAAGAGCAACACACTCCAACGGATCATCGGCAATATGCGTAGTAATACCGGTTTCACGCTGCATAATCTCAGCCAGACCATCAAGCAGCGCACCGCCGCCGGTCAGATAAATACCGTTATCAACAATATCCGCAGCCAGCTCCGGCGGGCATTTTTCCAGAACACCACGCACAGTAGCAATCAGAGAAGCAACGGCATCCTCCAATGCCACACGGCAATCTTCAGAACTTACGCTGAAGGTAGTCGGCAGACCGGTAACCATATCACGGCCACGCACAGTGATAGACTCATGACGACCATCAGTAATAACAGTAGCAACATTCATCTTGATTTCCTCAGCAGTACGTTCACCGATAAGCACATTATGTACCTTCTTCACATGGCGCACAATAGCCTCATCAAAATGGTCGCCGCCGATACGGATAGAAGAATCTACAACAATACCGCCAAGGCTCAGCACAGCGATATCGGTAGTGCCACCGCCAATATCAACAACCATGTTGCCACGCGGTACAGAAATATCAATACCGGCGCCAAGAGCAGCAGCCAGCGGCTCCTCAATCAGATAGGTCTTGGAAGCACCGCCCTGGGTAGTAGCCTCCATAACAGCACGCTTTTCTACAGAAGTAATGCCGATAGGCACACAGGTCATAACACGCGGTTTGAAAAACAGGCTCTTGCCCGCAACCTTCTCAATAACGTAAGCCAGCAGCTTCTGCGTTACGGTATAATTCGCAATAACGCCTTCCTTCAGCGGACGGATAGCAACGATACTTCCGGGAGCACGTCCCAGCATTTCTCTTGCATCATCGCCCACAGCCAGCACCTTGTTGCGCACCTTGTCAATAGCCACAACAGAAGGCTCCTTCAGGACAACGCCCTTGCCCTTGACATAAACAAGAATGTTAGCGGTACCCAAATCAATACCGATATCCATACTTTTAAACATTAGTCATATCTCCTTAATCTACATCTACGCGTTCAATATCTGCACCCAGATTTTTCAGCTTAGCAACAATGTTCTCGTAGCCACGGTCAATATGGTGCAAATCGCCGATACGTGTTGTACCTTCGGCCACAAGGCCTGCCAGAATCATAGCGGCACCGGCACGCAAATCGGTTGCGCGCACATCACAGCCTGTCAGCTTGCAGGGACCGTCGATAACGGCACTGCGGCCTTCGGTAGAAATCTGCGCACCCATGCGGTTCAGCTCAACCACATGCATGAAACGATTTTCAAAAACAGTTTCCGTAACCTTGCTGCGGCCCTCGGCAATAACCATCATCGCCATCATCTGAGCCTGCATATCAGTCGGGAATCCCGGATAAGGCAGAGTTTTGATAGATACGGCCTTCAGCGGATTCTTGCCGATAACGCGTACCTTATCAATATCCTCTTCAACCACGGCACCTGCCTCGCGCAGCTTGGCAATCAGCGGCTTCTGGTGTTCCGGCAGAACATTTTCCACAACAATATCACCGCCGGTCATAGCAGCAGCAATCATATAAGTGCCTGCCTCAATACGGTCCGGAATAATGGTATAGTCTGCACCGTGCAGCTTGTCTACACCCTCAATGCGGATAGTATCGGTACCGGCACCGCGGATTTTGGCACCCATCTTATTCAGATAGTTGGCCAGATCGACAATCTCCGGTTCCTCGGCAGCATTTTCCAAAATAGTAGTACCCTCAGCAAGAGAAGCTGCCATCATAATATTTTCGGTAGCACCTACGCTCGGGAAATCAAAATAAATGCCGGTACCCTTCAGTCCCTCGGGAGCACTTGCTTCAATATAGCCATGTCCCTGTTCGATTTTTACACCCAGAGCCTCAAAGCCCTTGAGATGAATGTCAATCGGACGAGCACCGATAGCGCAGCCGCCTGGCATAGAAATGCGCGCTTTACCGATACGCGCCAGCAGAGGTCCCATTACCAGAAAGGACGCACGCATGGTACGCACCAGCTCATACGGTGCTTCATACGAGGTTATCTCAGTGCTGTCGATATCCAGCACATTCTTTTCCGGACTGCATTCTACAGCCAGTCCCAGACATTTTAAAACTTCACTTATAGTATGCACATCTTCCAGCATCGGAACTTCATCAAGATGACTTGGGGTAGTTCCCAGGATAGAAGCTGCAATAATCGGCAGTACAGCGTTTTTCGCACCGCTGGTTTTAACTGCACCAACGAGGCGGTTTCCGCCCTTCACAATTAGTTTTTCCAAAATAACCCTCCTGCATATGCGAAGTCGGAAAAATTTTTCCGTAACAAATATTTTATCATCAAACACAGGCTCTTTTCAAGACTTAATAAAAATCCGGAAAATTTTGCCACAGGCATATTTCGCCCGGCCTTATAAGAAAAAGCCGGTACTGCTTCCGGCTCAGAAATTCACCCGCTGGCGGTCTGCTAAAATATTATAATAGGTTTCCTTCTCCATTAATTCCCGGCGGATAGCCTTTTTAGCATCCTCATCAGTGCATTCTGACAGACGCTTACGCAAAAAAGCTATATCCTGCTTCAGCATCAGCATTTTATTTCCTGCCAGACTTTCTACGATATCAGCCATCTTACAGTCACCGTCCTTACTTATATATCAAATTCTTCTCATTTGGAAGTTTGCGGCCTTGCCTAATTCTACATACTATAGTCTACTATAAGCAAGTTTAATATGCAAGGAAAAATGTGTGACAAAACACAAAAACCGGCTGATGACGTTCGTTTGCGTTTTTCATATGAACTTTGCAGCTAAAATTGCGTTTTTCATATGAACTTTGTGCTTGCGAGTACATTTTTCATAGGAAAAACGCAAAAACATTGGCATTAACGATTCTGACGATACAAAAACCGTCAGCTTGCCACTTTATCTGCTCTGGAATATCAAAAGTTATTTATAAGTATATATGCAAACACCCGAAGCCATTACGACTTCGGGTGTTTTGTTTATTGCGACATGACTTGCTACATATTTTAGGGCAATCCTGCCTGCACTCACAAACGCTCTACTTTTGCCTCACCGTGCCACATAAATTTGGTTGCCAAAGCCAAAAGCTCTGCATCCTCCAAGCCCTCGCTAACTACAACAACATCGGCCTGCAAAAGGCTCACGCTCAAATCGCAGAACATTTTTCGCAGCTCGTTAATCATCTCGGCATCACCGTCATTAACAACGCCCGGCGTACGCTCTGCCAGATGCCAGTAAAGCTGCTTTAAAATATAGCTTTCGTTTTTATTGTACTCTTTGATGTTATCAATAATATTATAAGGATAGACTTCTGCGTCACGCCACGTAGCCTTATACGCATCGAGCACTTTATTTTCATACTCCTGCTTATAAGCTGCCCAGCCCTCGCGGTCGTCAAATTTCAGCATATCCTCCAGCTTATCACGGCAGCTTATAACCTTACGGCAGCGTACAAGCATAGCGTAAATCAGCGCCCGTTCTGCTTCCGTCGCCTGCACAGGCTCCGGCGTAATCGTAAAAACCTGTAAGCCTTCATTCAATTTATGGCGACGCTCTGCCTCCAGGCGTGCCATTTTCAGATGCTGCATTGAAAGCAGGCTGTCCTCGCAGCTCACAGGCAGCCCCTGTGCCTGCAAGCCAGCAATTTCGTTCTCATTACATAAAACTAAAATACGCTGCTTTTTCTCTGCCTGCGAAAGCTCATTAAGGGTATTCATTTATCGCTCTCCAAGAAAGCAGCGAATGCTTTATAGGTGTAATAAACATCCAGCTTAGAGCTCAGTTCGAACGGAGAATGCATGCACAGAATAGGCACACCAAGGTCAACTACGTCCATATCCATAGCAGCAACATACAATGCAACGGTACCGCCGCCGCCTTCATCAACAGCGCCCAGCTCGCCAATCTGCCAGAAAACATCAGCCTCATCCATAATACTGATAACCTTAGCCATAGTTTCGGCGCTGGCATCGTTGGAGTCGGATTTGCCGCGCGCACCGGTATATTTGGTCAATACAGGGCCTTTGTTGACGAAGCAGCTGTTGCGTTCTTCATATACGGAAGCAAAGCTCGGATCATAGGCACCGTTGACATCGGAGGAAAGTGCGGTAGTATTGCGCAGCAGCTTGCGGATGTTGGCACCCTGAGTTGCTGCCAAATCCTCCAGATAGTGCAGCACGAAATCAGAATTCAGGCCGGTGTTGCCGTAGGAACCGATTTCCTCTTTATCTGCCAAAACCGTAACAGTGGTGTAGTACGGCGCTTTGGTATCGATTTCCGCAGTCAGTGCGGTATAAGCGCAAACCTTGTCATCCTGACCGTAGGCACCAATCAGGCTGCGGTCCAGACCTACATCCTGCGCTTTGGTTGCGGGAACAAATTCAATTTCCGCACGCATAAAATCATGCTCGGTAATACCGTACATTTCGTTGAGCAGAGCCAGCGCATTCAGCTTTACGGCATCTTTAACGCCCTCTTCTTCGCTTTCGTCAACAAAAGGCAGGCTGCCGATAACAATATTCAGCTCCTCGCCCTTAATGCCTTCACTCAGCTTGCGCTCGTTCTGCTTAGCGCCAAGATGCGGCAGCAAGTCGGTTACGCAGAAAACAGGATCGCCGGCATTTTCGCCCACGCATACCTTCACCATCTCACCGTTCTTTTTGATGATAACGCCGTGCATAGCAAGAGGCACGGTTACCCACTGATATTTGCGGATACCGCCGTAATAATGCGTTTTAAAATATGCCATTTCATGGTTTTCGTATACCGGGTTCGGTTTCAAATCAAGACGCGGAGAATCGATATGCGCAGCGTTCAGGCGCACGCCTGCCTCCAGCGGTGCGGTGCCGAAGGTGGACATAGCCAGAGATTTGCCGCGGTTTACAAAATAAACCTTGTCACCGGGCTTGTATTCCTTGCCATCTTCAAACGGCACATAGCCTGCAGTTGCCAGCTTTTCTACAGCCTTCGCGGTAAATTCGCGCTCGGTTTTTGCTGTATCCAAAAATTCCTTATAGCCTTCGCAGTAGGCGAACGCTGCCTCCTTCGCCGCAGTATTCTTTTTAGCGATATGGGGGAAGTCCCAAGTCAAATTCTTTTGCAATTCCTTTGCAGTTGTCATAATCTATCACTCCTTGCATAAGCTTTGGTAAGCAGTGCCAAACAGCACTATGTAAATAATACCACAAATGGCACCATTTGGGGAGAGTCAGGGAAATGTATACAAGACTTTAACTTAAGAAAATTATGTTATACCCATAAACGCCCTGCACTCTTACAGATACCGTCAGCAGCTTTTATTATCAGCTTGACAATCAAGCCAAAGTATTATAGACTATCCTTAAATTTAGTTTGAATTCCAACTAAAATAACAAGAAAGGATTGACTCATATGAACTTTAAAGCTATTTTAAGCACGCTTGCTGTAACCACAGCTATGCTGACATTTACTCACAACACTCCTGTCTTTGCGAGTGAACAAAACGCAGCTCCTGCAATCCAAGGTACACCTACTATAAATTTAGAGATGAAGGACACCTCGCGCCCCTTCGTGCAGCTTGTTTCCAACGTAGTCTACGCTCAGGTTCCCGATCGTGGCTACACCAATAAACCACTGACTATGCACCTTGTAATACCGCAGGACAAAAAGCCGCATCCTGTAATTTTATACATCAACGGCGGCGGCTTTATCAATGCCAACAAGGATGGTTACATGCAGCAATGGCTTGACCTGGCTGAGCATGGCTATGTTGTTGCCAGCATGACCTATCGCGTTGCACCTACCTCCACCTTCCCGGCACCCTTGGAGGATGTAAAATCCGCAATACGTTTTCTGCGTGCCAATGCCGAAAAATTTCATATCGACGCTAAGCACATCGGCGTTTTCGGCGGCAGTGCAGGCGGTTATCTTGCTGCTATGGCCGGAACAACTAACGGCGTCAAAGGCTTTGACAAAGGCGAAAACTTAAGCTACAGCAGTGACGTACAGGCAGTAGTTGATGTTTACGGTGTTTCCGACGTTACGAAAATCGGTGCAGATTACAGCGCTGCTGTGCAAAAAGCTCATGAGAGTGCAGCAGCCACCGAAGCACTGTGGGTGAACGGCTCCCCGGTTTTCGGCGGTAAAGACGGCGGCATCATGGCCAATCCGGAAGGTGCCAAAGAGGCCAATCCCTTAACCTATATCAGCAAAAAAACCGCTCCCTTTCTTTTGATGCACGGTGATGCCGATGTCCTCGTATCTCCCAGCCAAACCGAGCTTTTGCGCGCAGAGCTTGCCAAGCACAATATTGAAGCAACACGTTATCTTGTGAAAGGGGCAGCGCACGGCGGTCCGTACTGGATCCAGCCGGAAATCATGAATCTTATCATTGCATTTTATGATAAGCATTTGAAAAAATGAGTAAGGAAAAATTACATTTATTGCTTTTAGAGGCCTTTTTGCGCTCAAATCGCCGCCTTTCCCAACAATTACCGCAGGCCGGTTTGTTACCGGGGCAACCGAAAATCCTGGAATTTTTGCTTGAGCATAACGCTTCAACACAAAAAGCTGTCAGCGAAGGCTGCTTCCTTGATAAGTCTACTGTAACAACTTTATTAAAGCGTATGGAAAAGGATAGCCTGCTTTATAAGCAACCACATCCCACAGACCAACGCTCCAGCCTTATTTGCCTAACCGAAAAGGGCAAAGAAAAAGCTCTTTGGGTTCAGCAATCATTAAATGCTATTGACGAAACAGAATTTGACTCTATCCCCAGCGCCGAACGTGAGCAGTTTTTAGCTACACTCGGAAAAATAATTGCCAATCAAAAGAAATGGTAACTTAAGATTACATAGCAAAAACCCCCGCCCTGACGGACGGGGGTAATTTTTTGGCATTGTCGCAATGCTTATTACAGCTTGTGAGTAGTACGCAAGCGGGCAACAGCTCTCTTCAGCGCGTTTTCGGCACGAACAGTGTCAATGTCTTCGCTCTTGGAAGCAAGACGTTGCTCTGCACGTTCTTTAGCTGCGGTTGCACGAGCGGTATCAATATCTGCATCAGCTTCGGCAATAGTTGCCAGAACGGTGCATTTATTGTCTTTCATTTCCAGAAAGCCGCCGCAAACAGCAAATTCTTTAACGCTGCCGTCAGTGAACTCCAGCTTCATCGGCGCAATATCCATGGTCGCAATGATAGGCATATGTCTAGCTTTGAGGCCCAGATTACCGGACAAAGCACGGAAACCCACATAAGTTACTTCTTCAGAAGCGAACAGCATCTTATCCGGCGTGACAATTTCAAAAGAAAACGGAGTAGCCATCTGTTAATCCTTCATAGTTGCAGCCTTGGCAACAGCGTCATCAATGGTACCAACCATGTAGAAAGCACCTTCCGGCAGGTCATCATGCTTGCCTTCGAGGATTTCTTTGAAGCCGCGGATGGTTTCCTTCAGAGGAACATATTGACCGGGGGTACCGGTGAACTGTTCAGCAACGAAGAATGCCTGGCTGAGGAACTTCTGAATCTTACGAGCACGAGCAACAGTTACTTTGTCTTCCTCGCTCAATTCTTCCATACCCAGAATTGCGATGATATCTTGCAATTCTTTGTAACGTTGCAGGATAGCCTGTACGCCACGAGCAACATGATAATGCTCTTCGCCGATTACCAGCGGATCGAGGATACGGCTGGTGGAGTCGAGCGGGTCAACTGCCGGATAAATACCAAGCTCTGCGATTTGACGAGACAATACGGTGGTTGCATCCAAGTGAGCGAAGGTGCCTGCCGGAGCCGGGTCAGTCAAGTCATCCGCAGGTACATATACAGCCTGTACGGATGTGATAGAACCGGTCTTGGTGGAGGTAATACGCTCTTGCAGTGCGCCGATATCGTTTGCCAGGGTAGGTTGGTAACCTACTGCGGAAGGCATACGGCCGAGCAATGCGGATACTTCGGAACCAGCCTGAATGAAACGGAAAATGTTATCGATAAAGAGCAGTACGTCCTGGCCGCCAACATCACGGAAGTATTCTGCCATGGTCAGGCCGGTCAGACCAACACGCATACGTGCTCCAGGAGGCTCGTTCATCTGGCCGTATACAAGAGCAGTCTTGTTGATAACGCCAGACTCTTTCATTTCGCCCCACAGATCGTTGCCTTCACGAGTACGTTCGCCAACGCCTGCGAATACGGAATAGCCGCCGTGTGCAGTAGCAATGTTATGGATAAGCTCCATAATAATAACGGTTTTACCTACGCCAGCACCGCCGAACAGACCGATTTTACCGCCCATTGCATACGGAGCGATAAGGTCAACGACTTTAATGCCGGTTTCCAAAATTTTAGTAGCTGTAGCCTGTTGGTCAAAGCTCGGAGCCGGTCTATGAATAGGCCAGTGATCAGCTGCTTCAACCGGAGTGTCATCATGGTCTACAGTTTCACCTAAAACGTTGAAGATACGGCCCAGTACACCAGGACCAACCGGAACGCTGATAGGAGCGCCGGTATCTACAACTTCCATGCCACGAACCAGACCGTCGGTGGAGCTCATAGCAACAGCGCGGACAATGTTATTGCCGATGTGTTGCATAACTTCTGCGGTCAGGTGGATTTTTACTTTACCCTCATCGGTTGTGCCGTCAATGTGCAGCGCGTTGAGGATAGCAGGCATGCTTTTAGGAGGAAACTCTACGTCGATAACAGGGCCTACAACTTGTACGATTCTACCTGTATTCAAGGTTTTAGCCTCCCTACGAAATATCTAATTAGTTTTGTGCCTGTTTCAGAGCTTCTACGCCGCCAACGATTTCGTTCAGCTCGCGGGTAATAGATGCCTGACGTGCCTTGTTATAGGACAGCTCCAGGTTTTGTACCAGCTTGCCTGCGTTATCGGTAGCAGAGCTCATAGCAGTCATACGAGAACCCAACTCACTGGCAGCAGATTGTACCAGTGCGGCGTAAACTACGGTTTCCAGATACTTAGGTGCAAGTACCTGCAGAGTTTCGTCTTCATCAGGCTCGAAAATAAAGCTTGCGCTAGCTTTGCCTTTCTCCTTTACAGGAGGCTCTACCGGCAGAATCTTGTCGCTGGTAGGAATTTGGGACAAAGCGGTTTTGAAAAGTGTAAACACAATATGCAGCTCGTCGAAATGCTCGTCAGCAAATTGTTTGATTGCATCCTGAGCAATTTCTACTGCATTTGCGTAAGACGGTCTGTCGGAGTAGCCGAAGTGGCTGCTCAGCACTTTATAGCCGCGACGTTGGAAGAAATCTCTAGCCTTACGGCCGCTGGTGATAATGACTACGTCATGCTCACATTCGGAAATCTCCGCAACTGCTTTTTTCAAAGCGTTGGAACTATATGCGCCTGCCAGACCTTTATCAGAGGCGAGCACCAGATAACCAACTTTTTTAACATCACGATGTTGAAGCAGCGGGTGTTTTTTGGCACTTAAGCCTGCAAGGATGCTCGGATCGCTCACAACGCTGGATAACACTTCTTTGATCTTGATGGCATACGGACGGCTTGCAGCAGCTCTTTCCTGCGCTCTTCTGAGGCGGGCAGCAGCAACCATTTTCATAGCCTTCGTGATCTTGCCAATGTTACCTACGCTTTTCATGTGGCGATGAATCTCGCGTGCAGTAGCCATTAGTTAATCACCTACCTTCACTAACAAAGGTATCCTTGAACTCGGCGATAGCTTTCTTCAGAGCTTCTTCGTTCTCATCAGTGATTTTCTTGGTTTTGATGATGTCTCCGCCAACTTCCGGATGGTTAGCTTCCATGAAGTCCAGGAATTCTTTTTCGCAGCGGGTTACATCTTTAACTGCTACGTCATCCAGATAGCCTTTGGTACCAAGGTAAATAGCCATAACCTGTTTTTCAACAGACAGCGGGCTGTATTGGCCTTGTTTCAGAACCTCGGTCAGACGTTGACCACGGTCCAGCTGTGCTTTGGTAGCTTTATCGAGGTCAGAAGCAAACTGAGCAAATGCTGCCAGCTCGCGGAACTGAGCCAGATCCAGACGTAAGGTACCTGCAACCTGCTTCATAGCTTTGATCTGAGCAGCACCACCTACACGGGATACAGACAGACCGGAGTTGATAGCCGGACGGATACCGGAGTAGAACAGCTCGGATTCAAGGAAGATCTGACCGTCGGTAATAGAAATTACGTTGGTCGGAATGAAGCCGCCTACGTCACCTGCCAGGGTTTCGATGATCGGCAGTGCGGTGATGGAACCGCCCTTCAGTTCATCGTTCAGCTTAGCAGCGCGTTCCAGCAGACGGGAATGCAAATAGAATACGTCGCCAGGGTATGCTTCACGTCCTGGAGGACGACGGAGCAGCAGGGACATTGCACGGTATGCAACAGCGTGTTTAGACAGGTCGTCGTATACGCACAGAACGTCTTTGCCCTGATCCATGAAGTATTCAGCCATGGTTACGCCAGCGTACGGAGCCAGGTATTGCAGCGGAGCGGAGTCAGCAGCAGTAGCAGCAACGATGATGGTGTATTCCATAGCGCCGTGTTGTTCCAGAGTACGAACAATACGAGCAATGTTAGAAGCCTTTTGGCCGATAGCTACATAAATGCAGATAACGCCCAGACCTTTTTGGTTGATAATGGTGTCGATTGCAACTGCAGTCTTACCGGTACCACGGTCGCCGATGATAAGTTCGCGCTGACCACGTCCGATAGGAACAAGTGCGTCGATACATTTAATACCAGTTTGCAGCGGGGTATCAACGGATTTACGATCTGCGATACCATGTGCAGGAGATTCAACCGGACGACGTTCAGCAGCAGCGATTTCGCCTTTGCCGTCGATCGGGTCACCGATAGCGCTAACTACACGGCCCAGCAGGTTTTCACCAACAGGAACCTCCATGATGCGGCCGGTACGGCGAACAACGTCGCCTTCTTTAATTTTGGTCTCGCCGCCCATCAGTACGATACCAACGCTGTCCGGGTTCAGGTTCAGAACCATGCCGGATACGTTGTGGGGCAGTTCAACTAATTCGCCAGCCATAGCGTTTTTCATACCGATAACGGTTGCGATGCCGTCACCGATTTTTTCTACGATACCAACTTCTTCCAGATCAGCATCCACATTGTAATTCTCCAGCTTGTTGCTGAGAGCATCACCCAGGGCTTCCGGTTTGGTGTACTCGTGAACGTCGATGCCGTTTAGAGCAACTTCCATTTTCTTCAGCTTGCGCAGTGCGGAAGCGTCGAATACCTTATCGCCAACTTGTACGATGATGCCGCCGAGGATGGACGGGTCAACTTTCTTGTTCAGGAAAATCTCACGGCCCAGTTTCTCGGTCAGGATTACAGAAATGGATTGATACTCGTCAGCCGACAATTTCTTGGCGGTAGTAACGTTTACATCTAACAGCTCTTTAATGGAGCCCAGATCGATTTTGAAGTCGGACAATTGTTGCTTAATTAAAGCAATATTTTCTTCTGTCTTCATATTGTACCAATCACCTCCGAATACCGGGGTTTTGCCTGCTGTTTCGCATTTCAGCGGCATACTTCCGGCTTAATAGGGAAAGCAGCAAAATTATTTCATGATAGAATCAACGATTTTGCTAGCCATTTTTTTGTCTTCTTCAGAACCTAACTTTTGTTCTACGATCTTGCTAGCAGCAATCATGGACAGGTTGATAACTTGTGCACGAACTTCGTCCATAGCTTTCTTCTGTTCCAGTGCGATTGCTTCTTTAGCAGTTGCAATAACCTGATCTTGTTCAGCTTTGGTGTCTGCCATGATCTTGTCATGAGCAGCCTGAGCAGTTTTGCGGGCAGCATCAACAATAGCTTGAGCTTCTTGTTTAGCTTCAGCCAGCTTTGCAGCGTATTCAGCTTTAACTGCTTCTGCGTCAGTCTTAGCCTTTTCTGCAGCTTCCAGATCGCTTGCAATTTTGTTCTTACGCTCTTCCATAATGTTGCATACGGGTTTGTAAGCGAATTTTGCAAGAACGAAAACTAAAACCAAAAAGTTCAGGATCTGCGCGATAAGTGTTGCATTGAAGTTAACCAATTATAGCACGCTCCTTTTTGTAATATCTTGCAAAATTAAATTATTTAATGAACGGGTTAGCGAATACCAGAACGATAGCGATTACATAGCACAGAATAGGCATGGATTCGATCAAGCCTACGCAAACCAGCATGTTGGTAAAGATTTTACCAGCTTCTTCCGGTTGACGAGCCATGGATTCAATAGATTTGCCGCACATGTTGCCGTTACCGATACCAGCGCCAGCAGCAGCACCCAAGCAAACAAGGCCTGCACCGATTACAGATGCAGCAGTAATGATTGCATTTTCAGACATTTGTTTCATCCTTTCGAAATTGTGATTTTAAATTTTTTTGCTTAAAAAGCTTAGTGTTCGTCGTGGCTAGCAAATGCCAGTGCATAGCTGCCCAAAGACAAAATGGTAAAGATAAAAGCCTGAACGAAGCCAATGAACAGGGAGAACATTACCCACAGTTCAGGAACTACCCACGGAGCCAGCTGATACAGTACGATCAACAGGATTTCGCCTGCCAGGATGTTACCAAAGAGACGAAGAGCCATGGTCAGCGGTTTAGTCACTGCATCCAAAAGATGCAACGGCAGGAATGCCGGACTCGGGCTGATGAAATGTTTAAAGTGGCCGATACCTTGTTTCGCCACACCAACGCAGTACGCGCTAAACGCAATTAGCAAAGAAAGCGCAAAGCAGGTATTAATGTCATTGGTAGGTGAAGTCCAGTGAACGCCAATCTGCGGAAGCAAAATGCCCAGTTCGTTTGCTACCAGGATAAACATAAACAAGGTAACGATGAACGGTGCCATAAATTTACGGCCTTTGGATCCCAGGTTGTCTTCCATCAGACCATTTAAGAAATCAAGAATGATTTCCATTGCATTCTGCAGTCCGGAAGGAACCATTTTCGGGTTCTTACAAACCAGAAGGAACAGTACGAAGACGATTGCCATGGTTACCCAGGTCATGTACATGGTTTGCATATTGACTTCACCTAAAAAGGTAGATTGGGTAAGGTAATGGATAATCTCTCCGGATTTTTCTGCACCTTCAGCTGCTGCATTTCCCATTTTTACACACTCCTTTCTTCACGCCCTCTCATTTTGATGTTGGTACGCGATAAATAATAGATTTAAAATAAAGAATATATGTATCAGAAGAAACCCGCCGAATGCGCCATGCACAGCAAGCTTCATCCTTAACATCGTAATAATAAACGCGGCCGCAGCGGCCAGACGGGCCCAGCGGAAACGCTTCATGATTTTCAGTCCCTGCTTGGGCACCTCTACGTAAGGCAGAGATTTTTTGATGCCTAAAAACAGAATGGACAGATCTATCGTCCCGGCCAACACGCCGCAAAGCACGCCGTGGGCAAAGGCACTGCGCTGCCATAACCAGAGCGGCACCGCTACGAGCAGCGCACACATACAGATGCGCGCTACAAAGGCGTTCGCGCCGTTTCTCGCTATGGGAGTCAAATCAAAATTACTTTTCATCCTTCTTGTGTTCGGTGTCCCGTGAAAGGACGCTCCTCTGAATCAGATTATAGTAGGTCATAACAAGTGAAACTATTGCCAGACCGATGCAGATGCCCCGCATCGTATGGTCGCCGGTTTCCAGATGACGGTCGAGCCAGTCGCCGCCGAAGTACGCCAGCATGAAATCAATCACGGCCATAAACGCCAGAGAGGACACAGTAGCCAAAGCTTCAAGCATCCGCATATGCTCCTTATCGGGTGTTTTGTTAGTCATGATTTTTTCACCACAGCACGAATTCACAAATTAATCATATTTACTCTTTTAATTTTAATATTTTTCACAGTTTCTGTCTACGCCTTAGACGCAAATTCCGGCAAATTTTCTACATCAAAGCCATTTTTTCTTAAAATGGCATGGATAATACGCTCGCAGGCCTTGCCGTCACCGTAAGGATTGGCAGCCTCCGCCATGGAGCGATAATGCTCGGCATCGTCTAAAAGCAGATTGGTTTCGCGCAGCACATCATCATAAGCGGTGCCTACGAGCTTAACCGTACCGGCTTCAACAGCCTCCGGACGCTCGGTGGTATCACGCAGAACAAGAACCGGCTTGCCTAAGGCAGGAGCCTCCTCCTGAATTCCGCCGCTGTCTGTGAGCACGATATCAACCTTAGCCATCAGATTGGCAAACGGTTCATATTCCATAGGCTCAATCAGATGCACTCTGTCTAAATGTCCCAGCTCCTCGCGCACGATTTCACGCACCTTGGGGTTTTTGTGTACCGGGAAGATTGCTTCCACATCGGGATGCGCTTCCAGCACGCTCTTCAAAGCGCGGTAAACATGACGCATAGGCTCGCCCAGGTTTTCACGGCGGTGGGTAGTCATCAGAATCAGACGGTGACCGCTGGCAAACACCTTGTTGAACTCCTCGTCCTCAAAGCGGTAGCCTTCCTTCACCGTAGTCTGCAGAGCATCGATAACAGTGTTGCCTGTTACCAGAATCTGCTCGGGGCAGATGTTTTCCTTCAGCAGGTTAGCCTTGCTGGTAGAGGTAGGCGCAAAATGCATATCGGCAATCGCACCGGTCAGCTTGCGGTTCATTTCCTCCGGGTAAGGAGAATATTTATTACCGGTACGCAGGCCTGCTTCCACATGGCCTACGGGAATCTGCGCATAAAAGGCAGCCAGAGCACCGGCAAAGGTAGTCGAGGTGTCACCATGCACCAGCACCATATCGGGCTTTGCTTCCTCCATAACGGATTTCAGGCCCATCAGCGCGCGGGTAGTAACATCATACAGGGTTTGACCTGCCGACATAATGTTCAAATCATAATCAGGCGTAATGCCAAACAAATCCAGTACCTGATCAAGCATCTCGCGATGCTGTGCGGTAACTGCCACAATCGGCTGGATATATTCGGGATATTTACGCATTGCCAGCACCAGCGGGCACATTTTGATGGCTTCCGGACGAGTGCCGAAAACTGTCATTAACTTTATCTTCTCCACGGTTCTTCCTCCCCCTTATCTGTCGTTCAGAATACCGATTTTCTTAGCACCAACGGCAACTGCCGTAATAATAACCGCTATAATAAGTGCGGCGTAAAAGCCGTCGAACTCTGCCCACAGCACAGCTGCGATACCGAGCACGGCTGTAATAGCATACATCAGCAGAACTGCCTGCTTCTGGTTCATGCCCATCGCCAGCAGGCGGTGATGCAAATGGCCCTTATCGGGCTGGAAAATTGGGCGGCCGTTGCTGTAGCGGCGCATAATCGCAAAGGCTGTATCCATAATCGGCAGGCCCAGTGCAATCGCCGGTACAATCAGCGCTACGGTAGCAGCAGTCTTGACTGCGCCGTAAACCGAAATGGCTGCCAGCATATAGCCGATGAACATACTGCCTGTATCGCCCATGAAAATAGTAGCGGGATTAAAATTATAGCGGATAAAACCGATAATGCCGCCGGCCAGAGCCGCAGTCATTACAGCTATATGGTAATAACCCATCTGAACCGCAACCAGAATGACCGTCATCGAAGCGATAGCAGATACGCCTGCTGCCAGGCCATCCAGACCGTCAATCAGATTGACAACGTTCGTAAAACTGATAACCCAGAAAATTGTCAGCGGTATAGAAATAAACCATTCGTTAAGATAAAAATAGCCGCCGAAGGGATTGTTCAGCCATTCGATACGGATATCAAAGGCCACAAGTACGCAGGCAGCAAAAATCTGCCCCAGCAGCTTGACCTTTGCCGGCAGCTGATATTTGTCATCCAGTACGCCTACGATGGCAATCACGCTGCCGCCAAGCAGAATGCCGACAATATCCTTCGTCAGCTCCAAGCTTGCCACTGCGGCAATCATAAAGGCAATATAAATAGCCAGACCGCCAAGACGAGGCATAATCTTCTTATGCACCTTGCGGTTATCGGGCTTGTCAATCGCACCGATTTTAAAGGCTAATGTTTTAATATAAGGGGTCAGTATATAGCTCACCAGAGCGGCAAGCAGAAAAGGGAAACCATAAGCACTTAACATTTATTCTTTCTCCACCGGACCTGATTCGTCGCACACAAAAAACACTAAACTATTCATTCCTTATATAGTATAACATTTTTGACACTTGCGTCAATTACTTTTATTACAAAAATGATGAAACAAGCCATTTTTTCCGCAAAATTCTCCCGAATTATTCCCATTTATTATAGCATAATATCATTAAGGGAATATATCCTTTTGGCATAACTTATATATTGTTTCGTTTCTCCGGATGTTGCCTGTTAAAAATTCTTACGGATTTATCTCATATCGCAGACTTTTTACAGATGATTTTTCCGAAATAATCACCGTTGAGGCTTTTTTTACCTCACTTTGCTTCTATCTGCTGTAAATCTGCTCTGGAAAAAAGTCAAGTAAACTCCTCTATCGTAACACAGCGAAAATTTATGTTAAAATTATAGTATTTTTCTCAACTTTCTGCTAAAATTAAATTTAAGAAAGGGAGGGATGAGAATGCTGTCCAAGAGCTCATTTTTCACAACAATTCTGCTGCTTCTGCCTGCTCTGGCAAGCGCACAGACAGCAGATGATGATCTGCAGCTGGAGCTGCGTTATTATGCACCTAAGCTGAAATTTACATCTCACGGAATTGTACCTGCTGCTTACAGTAATTTCCGCGATACGCTCAACATTAAAAACGGTAATGCACCCGAATACAGACTAAGCGGCAAAAACTGGTATGTAGATTACATAGCTATCCACGAAAAAGGCTATGCTTCGCACCACATACCGGTACAAGGCAGCCTGATTCCGGCTGACAGCCGCACCAAGCTGAATCTGGACTATGCTTCCTTTAACTATCTTTCTCCCATCAAAACAACAGAAAACGGCACCACCTACTGGCTCGCAGGCCTGCGCTGTTACCGCTTCGATACTGCGTTGCAGTTCAGCAGTCCCGTACCGGCACTTAACAAAAAGTATGCTAAACAGCTGAACCAGTTCGCCCCTGCCTTCGGCATCGGCGGCAAGCATTACCTTGATGCTGCACACCAACTGCAGCTTTACAGCGAGCTTTCCGGCTTGCCCTTAGGCGGCCGCGGGCACACCTACGACCTTGATATCGGCGTAAAATACAGTCCTTGTAAAAACCTCAGCGCCAACGCCGGCTACCGTGTTCTGGATTTGAAAATCAAAAACGACGACGGCACCGGTCTGTACAAGCTTTCCGGCTGGTACGGCGGCCTGAGCTACAGCTTTTAACATTTTATTATGAAAACCAAAGAGGAGGTTCCGGCATGAAAACAATCACCGCTTTACTTATGGCAACGCTTATTATGTGTCCCTGCAGCAGCATCATGGCTAAAAATCCTGCTGCCTCTGTAACCGACAAAGCACAAAAGGCATCAATTTCTACCATTAAAGATTTGGATAACGGGCGTTTGTACGTAATGGATTATACGGCAGACTATAAGCTGGACAAAATGCTGCAGCAGAATGTCAACAGCGTTGACACCATGCTAGCCTTCGTCGGCAGGGAGCTTCTCGGCGCAGCTAAACCGGCTCCTGGCGCTATTGATGCCGGCTGCAGCGCCTTCGCCGGACGCACGGAAGAAGGCAAGCCTATCTACGGACGCAACTTTGACTATAAAATGAAAATGACTGCCGTAATGGTACGCACTGCTCCTAAGGACGGCTATCGCTCTATCGGTATGGCGGATGCAGGCTGGGTAGGATACGATATCGGCAGCCTCAGCGACGGCAAGAGTGATTTATCGGCCGCAGTAGCAATGCCATACCTGATTATGGACGGTATGAACGAAAAGGGCCTTGCTGTCAGCGTGCTGAAGCTGGACGGCAAGCCTACGCACCAACGCACCGGCAAGCCTCAGATTACAACAACAGCTGCTCTGCGCCTGATGCTTGATAAGGCAGCCAATGTAGACGAAGCTTTAGCATTATTGGAAAAATATGATATGAATTCATCTATGGAAACTGCCAACTTCCATTTTCTGCTCAGCGATGCAGACGGGAAAAACGTTGTTCTGGAATATACTATTGATGATATGACCGTTATCGATACCAATTATGTTGCCAACCATTATCTGGCACCCAAAATGCATGGATTGGGACACGCCTATGACCGCTTTGCTGTACTGGATTCTGCTGTAAAGTTTAAAAAGAGCATCTTTACGCCCTTTGAAGCTATGTCACTGCTTTCCCTGGTCAGCCAGCCGGAAACAGAAGAAGCAACCAGCATGACGCAATGGTCCGTAGTATATAATCTGCATGACCTGACAGCGCAGGTTGCCATCCGCAGAAATTATGATAAGCTGTTTAACTTTACGCTGGCAGATTTAAGCGGCAAGGCTAAAATCTAAATTATAACCATATACCTTAAGCAAAAAGAAGCTGACAGGCACCTATGTGCCGCAGCTTCTTTTTTGTATGACCGCTTTCAGCAGTCCCAGCCAGCCTGCTGCTTCTCCTGCTCCTCAATCTGCAGGCGCACCCGCTGCGCCGTACTGCTTACGGCAGCAGCATGTCCCTCCAGCGCGGCGAAGGGTGCAAACTGCGCTGCCCGCTCTGCCAACGGCATCTGCCGATGCCTTTTTGATACATGATGCGGCAAATTGATAATATCCTCATAATTATCACTCATGCCTTGTGCCCTCCTATCTGTTCGTTGCGCTCCTTTGCTGTTGCCCCGTCAAGCAGGCTCATGCCCTTCAAAACGGCATTCTTGCCAAAGCGCCGCTTAATCTCCAGCTGTGTCTGCTGCAATCTGTTTTCGCGCTGCCCTGCAGCCTGCTGCACTGCCTCATTCCCAAAGTCAAACAAGCTCAGCTCCTGTTCCTGCTTCTTGGCCGCAGCCTGCGCCGGAAGCACATGATTCGCTGCCAAAGTCAGCCGCCGCACCAAAAGATTGCTGTCCGTAATGCGCTCGTACAAATCCGCTGCCGCCTGCACCAGCAGTTTAGATGAAGAAGAAAAGCTCCCCAGATTAAAGCTGCCATGCGCATGCTGCGGCACCCTGCGCCCGTAACGGTCAATCTTCACACCCCCCCGGTAGCTGCTGCCAGCCTTCAAATTATCGATGTCATAGCCCACCGTAAGCACTATCTGGTCGGTCACCAGCGCCTTGCTCACCAGCTCCAGCGCCAACGCATCCGCCATCTCACGCAGTACCAAAAGCGCCTCTGCCGACGCATACGCACGATGCAGCACCTGCCCCGAGCTCAGGCTGCAGACCTGCGGCCGGTATCCCTTCACATCGGCAATCGTACAAGGCTCCCAGCCCCAGGCGTGATCAATCAAAAGCTCCGCATTTTTTCCGAAAAGACGGTACAGCAGCTCTTCATTATATACCGAGCAGCGAGCTATATCACCCATAGTATATATGCCTCTGGCCTCCAGCTTGCTTGCGTAGCCACGGCCTACGCGCCAGAAATCCGTCAGCGGCCGGTGCTGCCACAGCTCACGCCGGTAGCTCTGCTCGTCCAGCTCCGCAATCCGCACGCCGTTGGCATCCGCCGCAATATGCTTGGCCCGCACATCCATCGCCACCTTCGCCAAAAACAAATTGGTGCCGATGCCTGCGGTAGCGGTAATACCCGTTTCGCGTAAAACCTCAAGAATAATACGCATCGCCAGCTCCCGCGCCGTCAAGCCGTAAAGCTCAAAATACTGCGTTACGTCCATAAAAACCTCGTCCACAGAATAAACTATGATATCTTCCGGCGCCACATAACGCAGATAAATTTCGTAAATCCGCGTGCTGTATTCCATATAATAGGCCATCCGCGGCGGCGCAATAATAAAATCCAGTGCCAGCTGCGGCTCGGCCTGAAGCTGCGCATAGGAGCACGACGAACCGCAAAGCTGCCTGCCGGGAGCAGCAAAACGCCGTGCGGCATTTATCTGCTGCACACGCTGCTTCACCTCAAACAAGCGTCCGCGCCCCGGAATACCGTAGCTTTTCAGCGAAGGCGTCACCGCCAGACAGATGGTTTTATCCGTCCGCCGCTCATCCGCCACCACCAAATTAGTATCCAGAGGATCAAGTCCGCGCTCACGACATTCTACCGACGCATAAAACGATTTTAAATCTATAGAAATATAAGTACGCTGCAACTTTTTCTTCTCCTTTACTATCTGTTTTGTTTCTATTATAGCACTTTCAAGCGTACATGTCTGTAATATTATAAAAATATTTTCGTATTTATAGTAAAAGAAAATCCCCTGCCGGCGAACAGGCAGGGGAAGAAAGTATAATCTTATTCATGCTTCTCCGGGAATTTAGGTCTGGGGAAGTTAGGACCGGACGGCTTAAGCGTAAAGCCGCGGCCGAAGACATCGTTAACATCACTGATAATCATAAACGCACTGGGGTCAATCTCGCGCACAATGGAGCGCACCTTCGCCAGCTGCGTCAGCTTGATGACTACAAAAACCAGCTCGCGGTGACGATGCGTAAAGCAGCCCTCGCCGCTGATATAGGTAACACCGCGGCCGACGATTTTAATAATCGCTTCCGCAATCTCCTCGTGATGCTCGCTGATGATGATAACCTTCTTTTTATAATCAAAGCCTGTCGTAAACGCATTACAGGTTTTGGTCATCACAAAAAAGGTAAGCAAGGTATACAGCACCGGCTCAATGCCGAATAAGGAAACACTGGCCAGCAGCAGGCAGATGTTGAAGGCAAAACCTGTTGTACTGATAGAGATAGAATAATTTTTCTGGATAATAGCGCCGATAATATCCGTACCGCCGCTGGAGCCGCCCACGCGGTACATGCACGCAGCACCGATGCCGTAAAGCACACCGCCGGCAATGCAAGCCAGCAGCTTGTCATGCACTACAGTATAGGTCGACAAAAAATGAAAGAAATCCAGGGATACAGAAAAAGCAATAATACCATACAGCGCGCTGATAGTATATTCCCTGTCCATATACTTATAGGCCAAAAAGAACAGCGGCACGTTGCAGATTAAGCTGGTAGCGCCCATCGGCAGGCCGGCAACATAATAGGCAAGTACGGCAACGCCGCCGATGCCGCCGCTGAGCATCTTATTAGGCATATAAAAGGTATTCATCGCAATACCCATAATTGCACAGGCCAAGGTCACCATAGCATAATGGTAAAGTTTTTTCTTCAAAGCGGGATTCATAAAATTCTCCTTTGCAAGCAAAATATTCTGAATATGTTTTTTATGTATATATTGTAACACTTTAACGCAGAAAGGCAACTACTAAATATTTTTCTCGCCAAAATCCCGAACGTTCGAAAAAAATTCTTGCTATGCAGGCATAAGCAGTATAAAATAATACTGTATACAACATTAGGCAGGTGAACTTATAATGAAGCAAATAAAAGAAACGGCATATGCCAAAATAAATCTGGGACTCGATATTCTCGGCAAGCGAGAGGACGGCTACCATGAGGTAAGTATGATTATGCAGAGCGTCGGTCTGAGCGACGAGGTTGTTATCAGCAAGGGTAACGGCATTCAGATCAGCTGCAATCTGCACAACCTCAGCTGCGGTCCTGATAACCTGGCCTACAGAGCAGCCGCATTGCTCGCAGGTCACTGCGATATTATTCCGAACGTTCACATCGCCTTGAACAAAAAAATTTTTCTGGCGGCAGGACTGGCAGGTGGCAGCAGTGATGCAGCAGCAGTTTTGCGCGGTCTGAACCGTTATTGGGAGCTTAACCTGGAAAATTATGAACTGGAACAGCTCGCTGCACAATTAGGCAGCGATATCCCCTTCTGCATCGAAGGCGGCACCATGCTGGCAACAGGACGCGGCGAAGTCCTCACCAAGCTGGAGGATATGCCCGAAACCTGGCTGGTACTGGCCAAGCCCCGCGGACTGGAGGTTTCCACCGCCTGGGTCTACCAAAACTTCAACCACGGCCGCGTGGTACATGCACCCTGCATCTGGCAGCTGGAAGCATATCTGCGCGAAGGCGGCAAAGCCATCGTTCCCTACATGGGCAATGTTTTAGAAACAGTAACTATCCCGGCACACCCCGTTATAGCCTCTATTAAGGCTGCTATGCTGGGAGCAGGCGCCTACTATTCTCTTATGAGCGGCAGCGGCCCGACCGTCTTCGGCCTTACTGCTGACAAAGAAACTGCCGAGCGCGTACAGCAGGCACTGACAGATTTTGATGTAGAAACAGCAATTACGACAACTATCGGAAGGAGAAAATAAATATGTCCGGACATTTGCAGCCTATAAAACTAGACAGCTACAAGCCTCTGCGTGAGCTTGTCTGTGAAAATATCCGTCAAGCTATTATTGACGGCACCTTCAGCCCCGGCGAACGCCTCATGGAAATCCAGCTGGCTGACGAAATGGGCGTAAGCCGTACGCCCGTGCGCGAAGCTATCCGTAAGCTGGAGCTGGAAGGATTTGTAGTTATGATTCCCCGTCGCGGTACCTATGTTGCCGATATTTCCATTAAAGATATCACCGAAATTTACGAAATCCGTATCAGCCTTGATATTCTGGCTGCCGGTCTGGCTGCCGAGCGTATTACGGATGAGGAGCTTGAACAGCTTAACGGTTATCTTATTGAAATCGGCCAGCATATCGCCAACAACGATATGGATAAAATCGTCGAAGTAGATACAGCCTTTCACGATATGTTATACACTGCCAGCCGCAACGAGCGCCTGCGCAGCATCATCAATAACCTGCGCGAGCAGATGACTACTATCCGCGGCCGTTCCATGAGCTACCCGGGACGTTTAGTGGAAACCATGGACGAACATCGCAATCTGGTAGAAGCTATTGCTGCACATGATGTAGAACGTGCGCAATACGCAGCCCGTATCCATCTGGAAAACGCCGAGCACACCCTCATGCGTTCCCTCAGCGAGCATCTGCCGCAGAAGAAGGCGTAAGCATGACAACTGCTAATATAGATGCTTTTATTGCAGCAGGCGGCCTCAGTCCCTGGCTGAAGTCCTATGCCGGCACCGAACACCGCTGCCTGGCACCGCTTGGCGATAAGCGCCTCATAGACTATATCATTGCAGCCCTGCAGGGAAGCGGACGCATCCGCCGTATTGTCGTAGCTGCCCGCCCCGAAGCCTTGGCGCTTTTAGAGGGTACGTTACCGGCCGACGTTCTGCTGTGTGAAGCCGCAGGCGACCTGCCGGCTACAGCCTTCGCTGCCTCCGAAGCCTTAGGCCCTGATGCCAGTGAAAAGCTGCTGGGAGTATGCGACGACATTCCGCTGCTGACCTCCCTTGCAGTACGCGACTTTCTTGCAGCCTGCAATGCCTTCCCCGAAGGCCAGCTTTATTATCCCATCATCCCCAAGGATGCCTGCCTGAGCGCCTATCCCGATGCAAAGCGCACCTACGGCAAGCTGCGTGACGGCGTCTTTACCGGCGGCAACATGATGCTGATGGCCAAAGATATTATTCCCGGCGGCCAGCAAAAAGCACGCGAAATCTTTGCCCGCCGCAAATCACCGCTTAAGCTGTGCAACTGGCTCGGATGGGGCTTTTTGATAAAGCTCCTGTGCCATCGTCTGACAGTGGCCGATGCGGAAACACGCACCTCCGCACTTCTGGAAATGCGCTGCAAAGCTATCATCACCCGTCATGCATGTATCGGTATGGATATAGACAAACCAAGTGATTTAGAACTTGCAAGGAGGACGCTTACATATGGTAAAAGCCAAAAGAATTGAACGCGTAGCAGCGTTAAGTAAACTTTTAGCCGATCATCCATATCGGCTGTTTTCATTTTCATATTTCTGCAAAAAATTTGCTATCGCCAAATCCACCCTCAGCGAGGATGTTTTAGCCGTAAAATCCGGATTGGAGCTTTACGGCCTCGGCAAGGTAGAAACCGTTTCCGGCGCTGCCGGCGGCGTGCGCTTTATCCCCGGCCATCTGCCGGAGGATGACGCAGCCTTCTTGGAAGAGCTTGCTGCCCGCCTCACCTCTCCGGACCGCATCCTGCCCGGTGGTATGCTTTATACTACCGACATTCTCTGCCATCCGGAAACCGTAGTGCGTCTGGGTGAAATTTTTATGCTCCGTCTGCAGGAGCTGGCACCGGACTGCATTATGACGGTTGAAACAAGCGGTATTCCGCTGGCTATGCAAACTGCGCGTGCCTTTAACGTGCCACTCGTTATCGCCCGTCACACCAGTGATATTACCGAAGGCAGCACCGTCAACATCAATTATGTCAGCGGCTCCACCAAGGTTATCCAAAACATGGCCATGCCCAAGCGCGCTTTGCAGCCCGGCAGCCGTGTGCTGATTGTGGATGATGTTATGAAGGGCGGCGGCACAGCCAAGGGTATGATTGCTTTGGCGCACGAAGTCGGCGCTCAGGTTGTAGGCAAAGCCTTTTTAATCGCCACCGCTGCACCGGAACGCAAGCTGGTAGAAGATTACACTGCCTTCTTCACCCTGCATAACGTAGACGAAGAACAGCAGAAAGTAACATTGGAAGTAAATAAATAATACAGAATACATCAGGCTGGCTAGAAGGTAGCAGATGCTAAACGACGGTGACGACGGCGTACTACTTGTACGTCTAGGAACCGTCGTAACGCAGATGATGCCTTATGGGCAGACCGAATTTTTATTAACTATAAACTACGTCAGGCTGGCTAGAAGGTAGCAGATGCTAAACGATGGTGACGACGGCGTACTACTTGTACGTCTAGGAACCGTCGTGACGCAGATGATGCCTTATAGACAGTCAGGAAAGGAAGAACTCACATGTCAGAATTAGTAGCAATAATCCTCGCCGCAGGCAAAGGCACAAGAATGCGCAGCAAATACCCCAAGGTACTGCACAAGGTAGGCGGCAAGCCCATGCTGCAGCACGTAATTGACGCTGCAAGCGCTGCCGGCGCAGACAAAAAGGTTGTTATCGTAGGCCATGAAGCAGAGCTGGTAGAAGCAATGGTAGGCAATCAGGGAACCATCGCCCTGCAGGCCGAGCAGCTTGGCACCGGCCACGCTGTAATGCAGACTGCCGATGCCCTGAAGGACTTCCACGGCACTGCACTCATCCTGTGCGGCGACACTCCGCTGCTGGACGGCGAAGAGCTGAAAAAATTCTGCGAAGCACATCAGGAAAGCGGCGCTGCTGCTACCGTACTTACGGCAATTATGGATGACCCGTTCGGCTACGGCCGCATTGTACGCGATGCCAACGGCAATGTACAGGGCATCGTAGAGCAAAAGGATGCTACCGAAGAGCAGAAGGCTATCAAGGAAATCAACACCGGTATTTACTGCATGGAATGCCCGCAAATGTTTGACGTGCTGGCTACCCTGACCAACGACAATGCGCAGGGCGAATATTACCTGACCGACGTACTGCAAAAGCTCAACGAAGCAGGCGCTAAGGTTGGCGGTATTTCCACTGCCGACAGCGATATGGTTATGGGCATCAACTCCCGCAAGCAGCTTTCCGTTGCCGAAGGCGTTATGCGCCAACGCATTTTGGATAAGCTGATGGATGCAGGCGTAACCATTATGGATCCTGCCAGCACCTTCATCGAAGCAAGCGTAAAAATCGGCCGCGATACCGTTATCTATCCCTACACCTGGCTGGAAGGCACCACGGAAATCGGCGAGGACTGCGAAATCGGTCCTAACGCCCGCTTCACTAATGTAAAAATCGGTGACGACAACCATCTGCAATTCATCTACGGCCATGACTGCGAGGTTAAAAACCACGTTACCGCCGGTCCGTACGTTCATCTGCGTCCCGACACCGTTATCAGCGACCACGTTAAAATCGGCAACTATGTAGAGGTTAAAAACTCTAACGTAGGCGAAGGCACCAAGCTGCCGCACCTCACCTACATCGGCGACAGCGACATCGGCAGCGGCGTTAACATGGGCTGCGGCTGCATCACCGTCAACTACGACGGCAAGAAGAAGCATCGCACTGTTATCGGTGACAATGCCTTTGTCGGCTGCAACACCAACCTTGTTGCTCCTGTTACTGTACAGGCCAACACCTACATCGGTGCAGGCAGCACTATCACCAAGGAAGTACCAGAAAATGCTCTGGGCATTGCACGTGCCCGTCAGAAAAATATCGAAGGCTGGGCCGAAAAATACCGTAATGAAAGTAAATAAGCTTTTATAGTCACATATGTGTCAAAAAGTTTACAAAAAACTCGCGATAGTGTATAATTGAATTTAAGTAAAGTTTTGCTTTCTGTATAAGCAAACTATAAACAAGGTAATTTTGGAGGGATTGGACATGTTGTCTGACGAGAATAAGTTAAGAATATTTACCGGTAATGCAAACCCTGATCTGGCACGCGAAATCGCTGCTTACCTCGGAACCACCGTTGGTGATTCTGTAGTTAACCGTTTCAACAACGGCGAAGTTCAGGTAATGATTAACGAAAGTGTACGTGGCAAGGATATCTTCATTGTACAACCGACCTGCGGCCCTATCGTTAACGATAACGTAATGGAGCTTTTGATTATGGCTGATGCCTTCAAACGCGCCAGCGCTAACCACATCACTGCTGTTATCCCCTACTATGGCTATGCACGCCAAGACCGCAAAGCACGCGGCCGTGAGCCTATCACTGCTAAGCTGATGGCAGACCTGCTGGAAACTGCAGGCATTACCCGTGTAGTAACAATCGACCTGCACGCTGCACAAATTCAAGGCTTCTTCAACATCCCCTTTGACCATATGCCCGGCGGCCCGCTGATGGCAGAATACATTAAATCCAAGAATCTGGAAGACATGGTTGTTATCTCTCCGGACCTTGGTGGCGTAAGCCGTGCCCGCAATTTCGCTGAAATGCTGAATGCACCGCTGGCTATCATCGACAAACGTCGTCCGGAACCCGGCGTTGCTGAGGTTATGAACCTGATTGGCGACGTTAAAGGCAAAACCTGCATCATGGTAGACGACATGGTTGATACCGCAGGCTCCCTGACCGAAGGCGCACGCGCTCTGAAGAAATTCGGTGCTAAAGAAGTATATGCATGCTGCACTCACCCGATCCTGACCGATCCGGCGCTGTCCCGCATTGCTCAATCCGATATCACCGAGCTGGTTGTTACCAACACCATTCCTCTGGCTCCTTCCAAAAAGCACCCGAAAATTAAGGTGCTCTCCATTGCGCCGATTCTGGCAGAAACCATTCTGCGCATTTACAATGACTGGTCTGTAAGCCAATTATTCGATACCAAACACTAAGCGTAATATAAAAAGGCTTGCCTCTGGCAAGCCTTTTTGTTATGATTAAAGCCGGCAAAACTACCGGCTTTAATATTTGGAGTAACTATGCGTATTATTTATATTCTTATTATCTGTTCCCTTGCCGGCGTACTGCTGCTGTGGCTGGGGATATACAAAAAAATCAGCAGAAAGACTGCCGCTATAAGCGCTGCTCTCAGCCTTGCGCTTGCAGGCGCGTTGCTCTTGCTCGCCGTACTTCCGGGCAACAGCTTTTACGGCAAGGTTATAACACATGCGGAAAATACCCACGGGCGCAAGCTCATTGCCCTCACCTTTGATGACGGCCCTTATCCGCCCTATACCCAGAAGCTGCTCAAGCTTTTGGCTGCCAAAAACGTGCATGCCACCTTCTTTATGGTTGGCGAAAACGCTGCCAAGCATCCGGAAACAGTAAAGCTCGTCCAGGCACAAGGACACCTGATCGCTCTGCATGCAGGCTATCACAAGGATTTGCTTAAGCTCAGCAGCAGCGAAGCTGCCGCCAACATTGCCTACGGCAAGGAAACGCTGCAGAGCATCACCGGTACTGCACCGCAGTATATGCGTCCGCCGCACGGCTTCAAGGACTGGAGCACTGTCAAGGCTATCAATGATGCAGGTATGCAGATAGTAAACTGGAGCATCATTCCCCGCGACTGGACAAACCCAGGCGTGCAGGTAATCGCCGGCAGAGTCTGCGAGAACGCATCCCCCGGTGCTATTGTCCTGCTGCATGACGGCGACAGTCCCAAAAACTCCGCACCGCGCGACCAGACGATTGAGGCAGTCGGCCTCATCATCGACCGTCTACGCGCAGAAGGATATGAATTTGTCACCATCGAAGAACTTAATAAATAAAAAGGAGCAACAATATGAAACTAATTGTCGGCCTTGGCAATATCGGCCGCGAATACGAAAATACCCGTCACAACATCGGCTTTATGGTAGTTGACGAGCTGGCACGCCGTCTTGGTGTAAGCTTCGGTAAGGAGGACCGCAGTGCCTATATGGCAGAATACCGCGCTCCCGAAAAAATCATCATCATCAAGCCTACCACCTACATGAACCTCAGCGGTGTTGCTGTTGGTGCCTACGCCAACTTCTATCACATCGACCCGGATGATATCGCTGTTATCCAGGATGATATGGATATGCCCGTAGGCCAGCTGCGCATCCGCCGCAAGGGCAGCGCCGGCGGTCACAATGGTATCAAATCCATTACCGAGCATTTGGGAACCGACGCCTACCCGCGCTTTAAAATCGGCATCGGCCACCCAGCACGCAACAACAAGGCAGTTGTCAACCATGTACTGCATGCCTTTCAGGGCGAGGACAAAACCGCTATCGAAGCGGCAGTAGCAGAAATGGCCACTGCGCTGGAGGAATGGATTAAATCCGACGACATCGAAGAGGTTATGCAGGCCCACAACAAGAAAAAGCCTAAGGCTGAAAAACCTGCGGCTGAATAAGCAATGCAAAAGAACTAGCAAGAGCAGTCATAGCTCCGGCTAGTTCTTTTTTGGTTATGCAATTTGTTTAACGAAATTACGGCTTATTAAAGGCCGGTGTCAGCATCGGTTCTACAGCACCTTTATCAGGAGTAAGGTCTGCCGTTCCCCTGAGCACGACTTTGTCGGCAAGAACAAAGCCGTTCAGCTGACAGCCTGCACCTATCGTCACCGTTCCCTTCGCCAGCAGCAGCGCCTGTGCCATTTTGGTGCCGTCGCCCAGCGTAATATCGCCCTCTTCACTGATAAGCACTATGCGGTCCGGGTAATATGAACCCGGTGCGGTATTTATCGACAGCTTATTGGCTATCAATGTTGCACCCTGCAGGCCTTTGCTGCCAAGACTCAGCGAAGTATTACTCCTCAGATAATAAAAGCGGGCGCTGAGGCCGTTTTCCTCCGTAGTCCTTTTGTTCAGCGAAGCAGCGCATTTATTCTGCAGAAAGCTAATCTGCGGCAGCCTTACTTCTTCTGTGCTTGCATATAACGCTGCCTGCTGCAGATATTCACTTCCTGTCAGCGAACGTCCCGCAAGAACGCTCTTAGCTGCCAGCTTCCGCATCTCCGGACTGAAGCTCACCCTAAGCCTGTGCAGCCGCTGTACTGCGCCAACATGATTAGCGGCTACGGCAGACACCTTCAGGTAATCTATCTGCCCATCCGAGCTGTAACTGCTTTCGCTTGTCACTTTTACCGGTTCGTTGCCCGGCTGCAGCTCGCCCTCATAGCAAAGCTGCGTACCCGCAGGCTGCGGTTTTTGACCTATGGCCTGCAATACGGAGCCGCACAACAGCCGCAGCTGCTGCCCCCGTAAAAAATCCTTTTCCGCCTCATAGCCCTTTACTGCATAAAGCAGGCAAAGCTGGGCGCTGAGTGCCAGCAAGAGCGCTGCCAGCAGGCACGGAAGCGATATACTTCCCTTTGCGCTATGCATCATCTGTTATCCTCGCACTATAACAAATAAAATACTGCGTCACCCGCATGCTTCTGCCGTTACGGTAAAGATCGAAGCTTACGCACAGCATTTGCGGCGAGCAGCGTCGCACCTGCCATCCGAAAACGCCTACCTCCTCCAGCGACACCGGATTCACACCCGTGCCTTTATTGGTACGCGTCCTCTGGTATATGCCCTGCTTATCGCTGTAAACAGTCACCTGCTTACACCCCTCAAGCATCCTGCAGCTTATTTTGCCGTCAGCCTGCAGACGCACGCTCTGTGCATCATAGCAGACTGTCTTTTCCAGCTGCGCCAAAATATGCCGTCTGGCCTCCTGCAGCTGCAGCTCATCCTGCAGGCGCTCAAAACTGCGACCGGCGGTGCCTGTTGCCTTAAAAACCAATGTCACCAGCACTGCTGCCAGCAGTAATCCCAACAGCAGCTCCGTCAGCAAATATCCCTTCTGCCGTCGGCAGCGCACGGATAAGCGTAACCCTGACCTTGCCATAAGCAGCCTGCACCTCCTGTACCGCTAAGCCGTCTGTGCTGCCGGAGCTAATCCTTTGCGTCACAGCAAAGCGGCCGCTATATTCTTCGCCCGCCAGCACCTGCTGTGCGACCTGCACCGCCTGCTGCAGTTCAAGGCTTTCATTCAGCAGATAATTGCTGCGGTAAAAGCCCTGTATCGCTGTCGCCAGCAGCACTGCCGTAAGGCAGAAGCACACCAGCTCCTGTACCAGGCAAAAGCCTCTGCTATTTTTCATAAACAGTCACCCTGCCTGTAACCGGCTGCACCGTCAGCCGGCAGTACATATCAGGCAGCTGTCTATGCTCCAGCCTGTAACCGCCAATGGCTGTCGGATTGCCGTTTTCATTATAGCTGAGATTCTTAATCGCTTTTTCGCACGTCAGGCTGATGTCAGCATCGAGCCTTACACGCTTCCAGATTTTATGCGCGCGCTCAATTCTGTAGCTATGCTTATCCTTATCGCTGACTTTAAGCGTGTACATATAATTTTCCGGCTGAAACAGCGTCTGCTGCTGCATCTGTCTGATATCCGCCGCCAAAAGATATGCTGTATAGCGCAGCTGCTGCCTGTAATACTGCCGCTGCAACGTCTTGCTTCCGGGATACAGCATTACTGCCGCAAGTCCCAGGCACCCAAGTGCCAGCATCAGCTCCAACAGCAGATAGCCTGCTGTCTTATTGTTCACCGGCGTTAGCTTTACTGCCCGGTGAGGTTACTGCCGCACCCTTGCTGTTTTTGCCGCTGAGGGTATAGGTGCCTTCGGTTGTATTGGGTGTATAGGTAAGTGCCTCGCCCTTGGCATCCTTGAATTCCAGCTTACCGCCCAGATATTCGCTGTCCAGTGTAGTAAGCTCTGCCGGCACAGTGCCTGCATCCATCTTATACAGCTGAATTGCCTGGTCGATAGTCACCAGATCGTTTTGCAGACGGGCATTCTTCACTCTGTCGTTAGCACCCGAAAGCGAAGGCAGCAGCATGGTAGCCATAATGCCAATCAGCGCCGCCGCTGCTACTACCTCGATTAAAGTAAAGCCTCCCTGTTTACGCATTGTTTTTAACATAATCGCACCTCCTGAATTTACTCCGGCATTGCCGAAAGCATCTCAAATAGCGGACCGATAACTATGCAGACGATTCCCGCTATGATAATCGCTGCCACTAAAAGCAGCAAGGGCACCAGCAGCTCCTGCAGCCTGCCAAGCTGCTGCTGCAGACGCTGCTCACCGGCCGTTACTGCTTCCTGCAGCATTTGCGGCAGATAGCCTGTAGATGCGCCCACGCATACAAGCTCCAGCATCAGCGGCGAAAAAAGCTCTTTCGCGCCGCCTGCAGCCTGTTCAATCGCAATGCCTCGCTTTAGCCTGCTGTTCAGCAGACGCAGCTGCCCGGCATACTGCTCATCATCCATGGTATCCGTCACAATCGCCACCGCTTTTGTTATGCCTACACCGCTTTCCAAAAGCAAGGCCAGCAATCTGCAAAAGCGTACTTCTAATAAAAGGCCATGAAAATTTCCGCTTAACCGGCTGCGTAAAAAACAGCGCAGCAGCCTGCGTCCCAGCAAAAAAAGTGCAGCTGCTACGCCTGCCGTCAACGCCAGCGCTGCCAACGGCTGCTGCAGCAAAGCATCCTTCAGCGTCAGCAGCAAAGCCAATGTACCCATCGGCAGCACGCCCATAGCGCTGTAGGTATCCGCCAGTACCGGCAGGATGTACAGTAAAAACAGCAGCAGCACGCAAAACGATGCCAGCAGCAAAAATGCCGGATAAGTTACAGCCCTCTGCACAAAACGCCGCAGCTTAAGCTGGCGGCTGTAATAATCTGCCAGCTGCTCTAAAAGCGTGGCCAGCTCACCGCTTTCTTCCCCCACAGCCACCAAAGTAACTGCCAGCTGAGTACAGCAATCCGCTTCCGTTGCCAAGGCCTGTGCCAGGCTACTGCCACGGCGCAGCCTTTGCTGCAGACGATAGCAGAGCAGCATCTGCTTAGCGCTGCCATGCTTTTGCAATAGCTGCAGCGCATTCAGCAACGGCAGGCCGCTGCGCAGGATAACCGCCAGCTGCCTGTAGAAGCTGATCTGCTCCGCCAGGCTCACGCCTCCTCTAAGCTTAATTTTCATCACCTCCACATGGCCGATTATAGGCTATTTGTGAATTTTCTGTCTAATTTTATTTGTCACATATGTGAAATCTGTGTGACATAAAAAATCTTTTTTACCGCAAGCAAAAGAAAAACTCTGCAAGCCTCATATTACAAGACTTACAGAGTTTTTCTCAACTGATTAATTTCCTGAAAATTATCTGCAATTATAACGTTCTAAGCAGTCTAAGCAACAATATTTTGCTCATGACCATGACGAAGCCAAACGCAAGCGCTGATGCCAAAAAGAATCACACCGGCTACTACAAAAAGGCTTTGCAACGGCGCAAATGTAGCAATAGCTCCGCCAAGTACAGGACCTACCATGGAACCGAACTGCTGCGCACTGAACATAAAGCCAAAAACGCGTCCGCGCTGGTCGGTAGTTGTATTGCTGGCCAAAACCGCACTCAGCGAAGGCTGAATACCGGCACAGCACAAGCCATAGCAAAAATTGCAGACACAGAACAAAAGCAGTGTCTGTGGCATTGCCGTCACCGCACTCATCAAGCCGGAAAGCAGCGTAGCAACGCACAACGCTTTATAAAAGCCGCGCTCCTGTCCGAAGCGTCCCCAACTCGGCGCAGTAATAGCACTGGCAATGCCTACGAGCGAAAAGGCCACGCCGGAAAGAAACATAATGTTGCCCTCACCATGATTCAGCTCTGCCACATAAAGGCTCAAAATCGGCTGAATCAGCAGGATAACCATCTGAGCTACAGCAATGTAAATCAGCGTTTCACGAATTACAGGTTGCTGTAAAAGCTGTACCTGCGGCTTGGCTGCAAGCTTTTTCGGCTCCGCCTTCGGCGGCTCGGGAATGTAGAACATAAATACCATCGTAATAATCGTCAGTAACCCACCTGCAACGAAGAATGAGGCACGCATGCCAAACAGCGTTGCCAATGAACCGCCTACAAGCGGACCAATGACGTTGCCGCAGGTCAGTCCTGCCTGCATAATGCCCAAGCTCACGCCCAGCTTTTCCATCGGCACCAGACTGGTAGCAATCGCCAGGCACGCGCTCCACAAGCCGGCAGCAAAGCCCTGCAGCACACGCACACCGAACATCTGCTCCGGCGTAGTTACTATGCCGCCCAAAAAGTACGACAGAGCCAGGCCTGCACCCGCACGCACCGCCATCATCTTTTTGCCGCGCGTATCAGCCATTTTACCCCAGATAGGCGCCATGATACCGCCAATCAGAAAGGTTATGGAAAAAATCGCGCCGTTCCACATTTTTACATCGTCTGCGCTCACTCCCAGTTCGTTCATCAGATACATCGGCAAAAAAGGAATAAGCATGGTATAGCCTGCAGCCATCAATACGACATTAGCCGTGAGGATAGCCAGAATAAGCTTCCAGTTTTTCATAAAATCCACCTCAAAATAAAACAATAGTAATAAATTATTATAACGCCGAAGCTGTTTTTTGGCAAATAAAAATCTGCAATACAGCCTCAATTGCATAATAAAAATACACTTAGGGAAATATGCTCTGCCGCAACAGAAGCATATATAAAACTGTACCAAAATAATGCCAACACAACAAAACAGAACGCCGAAACCCGCTTGCCTAACGGATTTTCAGCGTTCTGTCTGTTTTTGGAGGAGAAAATATGAATTTGCTTAAAAAGCAAATAGCAGCTTGTTTAAAAGTAGAGGAGCTAACCAATGCACTTAAGGAAATTGTCAAGGTCAAAGGTCAAGGCTGCAATGCAAAATCAGGAAGGGACGATATACATTGGTTAGCCATCACTAACTTCACGATTATTGTAGCACATATTTTTACAGTTAGCAATAGCTAATTTTAATTTTTTTATTTTTTTTCGCGATTAACGCTGCGTGCAAAAAAACAACGCAGTCACGTTGCCGTTTTACGGAATACGTAACTGCGTTTAAACTTGCACTTATTTTATACTTCCGGCTTGTTCTCGCCGGCAGCTTCCTTAGCCTGCTCCTGCTGCAGCAAAGCCATAAACTGCTCGCCGGTAATAGTTTCCTTCTCCAGCAGGTATTGTGCCAGTACATCCAGCTTATCTCTGTTGTCCTGCAAAATCGTGCGTGCCTTTTCGTGAGCCTCCTTTATCAACGCCAAAACCTTGGCATCAATCTTGCCGGCTGTAGTTTCACTGCACTGCAGGGCAGCGTCACCGCCCAGATAACGGTTGGCCACAACCTCGGTAGCCATCATATCAAATTCTTCCGTCATGCCAAGACGTGTTACCATGCTGCGTGCCAGCTTGGTAGCCTGCTCGATATCATTGGAAGCACCGCTGGTAATGCTGCCGAAAACAACCTCCTCAGCACTGCGGCCGCCGGTCATGGTTACAATCTTGTTGAACAGCTCTTCCTTGGTCATCAGCACGCTGTCATTTTCGCTGATTTGCATGGTGTAGCCCAAAGCGCCGTTGGTACGCGGAATAATAGTAATCTTATGCACCGGAGCACTGTGCTTCTGCATAGCAGCCACAAGTGCGTGACCGATTTCGTGGTAGGCAATAACCTTTTTCTCTGCGGGAGAAATTACCGCGCCCTTGCGCTGGTAACCGGCGATAACAGTTTCAATGGATTCCTCCAGATCTTCCTGCTCCACCACGTTACGATGCATTTTTACAGCTCGCAGCGCACCCTCATTGATAATGTTAGCGAGCTCTGCACCGCTGGCTCCGGCTGTTGCCCGCGCCAAAGTGCCATAGTCGATATTGTCTGCCATATGCACATTACGTGCATGAACCTTCAGGATAGCCTCACGGCCTTTCAGATCCGGCAGCTCAACAGGAATGCGGCGGTCAAAACGTCCCGGACGCAGCAGCGCCTTATCCAGAGATTCCGGACGGTTGGTAGCTGCCAGAATAACTACACCCTTGCTGCCGTCAAAACCGTCCATCTCACTCAGCAGCTGATTCAAAGTCTGCTCGCGTTCATCATTGCCGCCGAACTGACCGTTATCACGGCGTTTGCCGATGGCATCGATTTCATCGATAAATACTATGCAAGGTGCCTTTTCTTGCGCCTGCTTAAACAAATCGCGCACGCGGGCAGCGCCCATGCCGACGAACATTTCTACAAATTCACTGCCGCTGATGCTGAAGAACGGCACCTTGGCTTCACCTGCTACCGCACGCGCCAACAAGGTTTTACCTGTACCAGGAGGACCAACCAGCAAAGCACCCTTCGGCATATTAGCACCGATATCCTTGTACTTGCCGGGATTATGCAGAAAATCAACCAGTTCCATCAGCGCTTCTTTGGCCTCATCCTGACCTGCTACATCGGCAAAGCTCTTGCCTGTCTGCGCTTCCACATAGACCTTGGCATTGCTCTTGCCGAAGCTCATGGCGTTGCCGCCCATGCGCTTGCCCATGAAGTACATAAATAACTGTCCCAGGCCAAAGAAAATCAGAATCGGCAGTACCCAATTGGTGAAAAAGGTTACCAGAGGACTTTGTTCCTTAGGCACAACCTGCGTAAATTCTACCTTACTCTTCATCAGGCGGTTGGCCAGCTCCGGGTCCTCCACCCTGCCGGTAACATAAATTTCCTTTTCGTTGTTCTTATCAACCGCAGCTAGACGCTTATCGGTAATTTCTACCTTAGATACCTTGCCTTCATCCACCATCTGAAGAAAATTATTATAGGAAACCTCCTTCATTTTCGGGTTGAAGAACATTGGCATGATTACGGAATTGAATACCAGAATCAAAACCAGCATCAGCATATAATAATACGTCAATGGCCGTTTTTTATCATTGTTATCGTTCATCATTTCATCTCCTCGCTATGCTTTATAAGTATTATTGTATACCTATTTATAGCAATAAACAAACGAAAAAAATGTGAAGCTGATTGTATCGTCAACACAAAAAGTGTTAAAAAATCACACTCTCCTCGTCCCCTGCAAGAATACTTGTATACATGCGTCCTATCCCTTGAATTTACATGCCGTTTTCTATACAATTAGCTTGTAACTATCTAAGGAGGTCAAACTTATGCCTAAAATTAATACAGTTTTAGTTGCTAACCGCGGCGAAATCGCCATCCGCGTTTTCCGCGCCTGCAACGAATTAGGAATCCGTACTGTTGCTATATATTCCAAGGAGGACACCCTGTCCCTGCATCGCAACAAAGCCGACGAGGCCTACATGGTAGGCGAAGGCAAAAGTCCGACCGACGCTTATCTTGATATCGAAGACATTCTGCGCGTAGCCAAGGAGCATGACGTAGATGCCATCCATCCCGGTTATGGCTTTTTATCCGAAAACAGTAATTTAGCACGCCGCTGTGCTGAGGAAGGCCTGATTTTCATCGGCCCGCGTTTGGAACACCTAGTAATGTTCGGCGACAAAATCAACGCCCGTAAACAGGCCGAGCTGGCAGGCATCCCCATGATTCCCGGCAGCAAGGGTACGGTAAACAGCCTCGACGAGGTACTGGCCTTTGGCGAAAAATGCGGTTATCCTATCATCATTAAAGCAGTCAACGGCGGCGGCGGCCGCGGTATGCGCGTTGTTCACAGCGCCGAAGAAGCCATAACTGCCTACGACATGGCTAAAAGCGAAGCTAAAAAAGCCTTTGGCAATGATGAAATATATCTGGAAAAATATCTGCAAAATCCGAAACACATTGAAGTACAGATTATCGGCGATACCCACGGCAATTTAATGCATCTGTTTGAGCGCGACTGCTCCGTACAGCGCCGCCACCAGAAGCTGGTTGAAATTGCTCCGGCCTTCGCTCTGCCTATAGAACAGCGCAAAGCCATCTGCGAGGCTGCTGTCAAGCTGATGAAAAATGTTGATTACATCAGCGCCGGCACCGTAGAATTTTTGGCTACTCCCGACGGCAAGTTCTACTTCATCGAGGTTAACCCCCGCATTCAGGTTGAGCACACCGTTACCGAGCAGATTACCGGTATCGACATTGTACAGACACAAATCAAAATTGCCGAGGGCTACAACCTGCACGGCCCGGAAATCGCCCTGCCGCAGCAGGATGAGCTGACAACCATCGGCCATGCTATCCAATGCCGTATTACCACCGAGGACCCGTCCAACAACTTTATGCCGGATACCGGCAAGCTGATTACCTACCGCAGCGGCGGCGGCTTCGGCATCCGTCTGGACGGCGGCAATGCCTTCACCGGCTCCGTTATCACTCCGTACTACGATTCTCTGCTGGTTAAGGCTACCACCTGGGGCCTCACTCACCAGATTGCAATTACCAAGATGCTGCGCTGCTTAAAAGAATTCCGTATCCGCGGCGTTAAGACTAATATCAAATTTTTGGAAAATGTACTGCAGAACCCGCATTTCATCAAGGGCGATTACACAACCGACTTTGTTGACAATACACCGGAGCTGTTCGTCTTCGAAAAAACACTGGACCGTGGTAATAAGCTGCTGAACTATATTGCTGATATCACTGTCAACGGTTATTCCAACGTCGGCGTACAGCCGAAGCCTGACTTTGCACCGCTGAATATGCCCAAGCCCTACAACGGCATTCTGGCGCTGGGTGCTAAGCACGTTCTTGATACCCGCGGACCTGAAGGTCTGGCTGAATGGGTACTGGCACAGCAGGAGGTTCTGCTCACAGATACCACCTTCCGTGATGCGCATCAGTCCCTCTTCGCAACCCGTCTGCGTACTGCCGATATGCTGCGCGTTATGCGCGACACCGCCGGTAAGCTGCCCGGACTCTTCTCCTTTGAATGCTGGGGCGGCGCTACCTTTGACGTAGCCTATCGCTTCCTCGACGAAAGCCCCTGGCAACGTCTGGCACAATTCCGTCAGGCTGCTCCGAACATTCTCTTCCAGATGCTGCTGCGCGGTGCCAACGCTGTAGGCTACACCAGCTATCCGGATAATGTTGTTAAGCAGTTCATCAAGCTGGCAGCCAAGAACGGTATCGACGTTTTCCGTATCTTCGACAGCCTCAACGGTCTGGATAATATGCGCCTGTCGATTGACACCGTCCGCGAATGCGGCAAGGTAGCAGAGGCAGCACTGTGCTACACCGGTGATATTCTCGACCCCAACCGCGATAAATACGATTTACATTACTACATCAATATGGCTAAGGAGCTGGAAAAAGCCGGTGCCAACATCATCGCCATCAAGGATATGGCCGGCCTGCTGAAGCCGGAAGCAGCTTACCGCCTTGTAAGCAGCCTCAAATCCTATGTCAACGTGCCTATCCATCTGCACACCCACGAGGGCAGCGGCAACGCTATCTACACCTACGCGCGTGCAATTGATGCCGGCGTTGATATCGTAGATACTGCTATGAGCGCTATGAGCAACGGTACCTCCCAACCCAGCGGCAGCAGCCTGTACTACGCTCTCAGTGGCCATCCGCGCCAACCGCGTCTTGATGTAGACGCTATGAACGAGCTGTCCCGTTATTGGGAAACCGTGCGCCCCTACTACAAGGCAGCCGACAGAACCGAAAACTTCCCCAACCCCGAGGTTTACGTACACGAAATGCCCGGCGGACAATATACCAACCTCAAACAGCAGGCACAGGCTCTGGGTCTCATCCATCGCTGGGAGGAAATCAAGGATATGTATCACCGCGTATCTATGATGTTCGGCGATTTAATCAAGGTTACTCCGTCCTCCAAGGTTGTCGGTGATATGGCACTCTTCATGGTGCAGAACGACCTGACGGAAGAAGATGTATATGCTAAGGGCGATATTCTGGACTTCCCGGCTTCCGTTGTGGAATTCTTCGAAGGACGCATCGGCACTCCATACCAGGGCTTCCCCGAAAAGCTGCAGAAGCTGGTACTCAAAGGACGTGCACCTATCAGCGAGCGTCCGGGCGCAGTACTGCCTCCGGTAGATTTTGAGGATGTACGTGCTAAGCTCAAAGAGCTGGAAGCACCTACCACGGACGAAGCAGTAAGCGCTTACTGCCTCTATCCGAAGGTATTCACCGACTGGGTAAACCGTTACAACCAATTCGGCGATGTATCCGTTCTCGATACTCCTACCTTCTTCTTCGGCATGACTCCGGGCGAGGTTATCAAGGTTGAGATTGAACAGGGCAAAGTGCTCGTTATCAAGCTGGACCACATCTCCGAAGCCAATGCTGCCGGTATGCGTACCGTCTTCTTCGAATTCAACGGCCTGCCACGTGAAATCGAAATCAAGGACCGCAACGCCAAGACTACCACTGTTACCCGCAAAAAAGCAGAAAAAGGCAACATGGGTGAAATCGGCGCTTCTCTTTCCGGCTCCGTTGTCAAGGTGCTGGTAGAAAAAGGCCAATCCGTTACCAAGGGCACTCCGTTGATTGTTACCGAAGCTATGAAGATGGAAACCACGCTTTCGGCACCGATTTCCGGTATCGTCAGCGCTATCCATGTAGCTGCAGGCGAACGCGTAGAAAGCGGCGACTGCCTACTGGAAATCAAAACTCAAATGTAAATTGCATACGCTTAAACTTAAGGCTGCTGCCATGGCGGATTTCCGCTGCTACAGCAGCCTTACTTTTTTTGCTGGTCATTATTTTTCCTCTATGTTATGATATAGTTACTCTTTGCTTTTTTAAAAACAGCAGATGCAATACATATTTTTATTACGAGGTGAGCACATGAAGCAGACAATCTATCAATACGTAAACAGCCATCTGGACGAGCATGGCCGCTTTACTGCTACCAATCTGTGCGATGACCGCTACGCCACTATTCCCCGTCCCCTTGGCTCCGAGGATGCCTTTCACTATACAATGGGCAACCTGCCCAATCCCAAATCCGCCAGCATACTGCTCAAGCTGCTGCAGGCTTATCTGAACGAGCCTACCACCCAGCAGCGCAGCAAACTGTACAATGAACTAAAGGGCATGGCCTTTGCGGAATATTGCGATCCCTTTATTGAAGCCTTAGACCAAAATGATATCAACAGTGTTGCCTTTGATCTGGCGCGACGCTTTTTCTACAACGCCGACGGACGTGAGCAGGTAAAATTCGCCCTGCTGCTTTTCGGCATGTACGGCATGGAAAAAATTTGTCAGCAGGAGCCGGAGCTATGGCAGGATTTGCTGCGCATAGCGCACTGCGAGGAATTTACCTTCGCCTTTTTATATTCCTGCCGCGTAACCAATTTCAACCCGCAAAATGCTATCTGGGAGCTTATCCGCTGCACCAGCGGCTGGGGCAAGGTTTTCAGCATTACCGACTGCCACTGCCGTGATGAGGAGGAACGCCTCTGGCTACTGCAAAACGGTCCCGATATCGACGTAGAATATCCGCCGCTGTCCGTCAAATTCATCAGAGAAACACATTTAGAGGAACAGCTGGCGCAGCCACTTAACTACGCACAGTATAAAAGCGCTGTTATCATCGTGGGCAATTATCTGATTATGCTCAATCACTTCCCAGCAGAAGTTATCGAAGAGCAATTCAACATCAGCGATATCCATCTGAACAAGCTGCTTACCTGTCTGATTGAACAGGCGGAAGCACATGTCAGCAAACCGGAGGATGTACTTGATTTAATCAGCTACGTTACGGCGCTGCAGCAGCTTTGCGATGAGCAGAACCATATGCAGCTCACTCTTAATCAATGCCATGAACAGATTGCCGCCTGCGAAAAAATCATCTACCGCAAGGACTGGCAGCCGGAAATAGAAAATAATTTAATCAAGGATGATAAGCTCGATTACCAGCTGTGCAACCTGGCAGTGGAGCTTGATATAGACATTTGGCCGCGGCTTTTCGATTTTTGGCTGGCGCATCCGGACGAAACACCGCTGTTCCCGTACCTGCTTTCCTACGAAGGCGAGCAGCGCTCCGAACGCGTGCTGCGTCAAATCGAAGCAGACCTGCCCCGCTACTGCGTAGAACAAAACGACCTGCTGGTACCGCTGCGTTATCTCAACACACATCCGGGTGAAAGCGATGCTATTATCTGCGCTGCCCTGGAATCCATCTTCGATTTGCCGCGTGGCATTGCCTGCGGCATCATAGACGATTGGGGACAGGAATTCATCACGCCTGCCATCCGCCGCTCGCTGATTAAAGCACGTCAGCTCAGCAATAACGATGTAGTTACCGCGCGTATCGACTGCCTGCTGGCAGGCAAGCATTTCGACATCGGCAAGTTTCTCAACAAACGCAAATAAGCAGATAGCTATGTAAAATATCTGTGCAGGCGCAGAATATGACGCATAACAAAACCGGTTTCCCTATCGGCTTAAAAGCCTGGGAAACCGGTTTTTTAGTATGCACTTATTTACTTTTAGCCGCAATAGCCATGCGGATGGCCCTTATGCCACTTCCACGCAGTGCTGATAACCTCATCTACACTGCTATGCTGCGGCTCCCAGCCAAGCTCCTCACGAATTTTAGCCGAAGAAGCAATGAGCACTGCGGGATCACCGGCACGACGCGCCTCCTCTACAACGGGGAAGTCAACGCCGGTAACCTTTTTGGCGCTGTCAATCATCTGGCGTACACTGAAGCCGTTTTCACTGCCCAAGTTATACACACGGCTGCTACCGCCGCTCAAAAGATGTTTGAGCGCCAGCACATGCGCCTTCGCCAAATCGCAGACATGAATATAGTCACGCACACAGGTACCGTCAGCCGTCGGATAATCGGTACCGAAAATAGAAACCTGCTTGCGCACTCCCTGCGCTGTTTTCAGAATCAGCGGAATAAGATGGCTTTCCGGGCTGTGGTCCTCGCCGATATCGCGCGTCGGGGAAGCACCGGCAGCGTTAAAATAACGCAAAGCCACATAACGCATATCATAGGCATGATCATAATCCGCCAGCATGCCTTCAATTACCAGCTTGGTACGGCCGTAAACGTTAGTCGGTGCCAGACGGCTATCCTCAGTAATAGGCACTGCTTCCGGCTCACCGTAAACAGCTGCGGTAGAAGAAAATACCATGCGGTCCACACCGGCACCACGCATAGCCTCTAAAAGATGCAGGCTGCCTTCAACATTATTAAAATAATATTTCGCCGGGTCGGTCATAGATTCACCTACCAGACTGCTGGCAGCAAAATGAATTACCGCGTCAATTTTAAACTGCTCCATGATATGCTTGGCAAAACGCACATCATGGATATCACCCTCTACCAGCTGTACCTCGTCAGGCACTGCTGCCTCATGGCCGGTAGAAAAATTATCATAAACAATAGGAGTAAAGCCGCTCTTTTGCAGCTCCTCCACTACATGGGAGCCAATATAACCTGCTCCGCCGGTGACAAGGATATTCATCGCTTATTTGCTCTCCTTGGCAACAATTCCCTGCAGATAATACAGGAACTTGTCACGCAGGTCAGGACGCTTCAGCGCCATTTCTACAGTTGCCTCCAGGAAGCCCTGCTTATCACCCACATCATAGCGACGGCCTTCAAAATCATAAGCATACATTGCCTGCTCTTTAGCCAAAACCTTGAGTGCATCAGTCAATTGGATTTCATTACCGCGACCAGGCTCGGTTTTTTCCAGAATCGGGAAAATTTCCGGTGTAATTACATAACGTCCCAAAACCGCCAGACGAGAAGGCGCTTCTTCTACCGCAGGCTTTTCTACCATATCATTTACCTTAACAGTGCGTGCTTCACCAGTCGGTTCACCGGCAACAATGCCATAAGCAGATACCTTCTCCTGCGGCACCTCCTGCACGCCTAAAACGCTGGCACCGGTTTTATCATAGACATCAATCAGCTGCTTCAGCGCAGGCACCTGGCTGTCAACAACGTCGTCACCCAGCAATACAGCAAAGGGTTCATCGCCCACAAAATGCTTAGCGCACAAAATAGCATGGCCAAGTCCACGCGGTTCCTTTTGGCGGATATAGTGAATGCGGATATCAGAAATTTTGCGAACTAGCTCCAGCTCCTTGGTTTTGCCGCTGGCCTCCAGGTTCAGCTCCAGCTCGATGCTGCGGTCGAAATGGTCTTCAATGGCACGCTTGCTGCGGCCGGTAATAATCAGGATATCCTCAATGCCGGAAGCAAGAGCCTCTTCGATAATATATTGGATGGTCGGTTTATCAACAATAGGCAGCATCTCCTTCGGAGTTGCTTTGGTAGCAGGCAAAAAGCGTGTGCCCAGTCCTGCTGCCGGAATAACGGCTTTACGTACAGGTTTAAACATTTAATCTTATCTCCTTTACAGACTCAAGTGAAATATATGCATAGCAGCAACGCTGCAGGCAGTTCTTTACGAAAAAACACGGATACTCAGGAAAGTTAAGCTTCTTCGCCGCCAATAACTTTCAATAATTCTGCTGTCTTCGCAGCAAGCAGCTCCTTATCACCCTTAGTTTCTACGTTCAGGCGCATTAAAGGCTCCGTATTGGATACACGCACATTAAAGCGCCAGTTATCATAAGCAACGCTCAGGCCGTCCAGGTGATCCTGCTCGCCGTCAGCATATTTTTTGCCCAGCTCTGCCAGTACTGCTGCGGAATCAGCAACCTTGCGGTTTATTTCACCGCTGCAGGGATACATAGCAACGCGCTCGCCTACCAGCTCGCTGAGCTTTTTACCGCTGCGGCACATCAGCTCAGTTACCAAAAGCCAAGGAATCATGCCGCTGTCGCAGCAGGAGAAATCGCGGAAATAATGATGCGCGCTCATTTCGCCGCCGTACAGCACGTCATTGTTGCGCATGCATTCCTTCATAAAGGCATGGCCGCTCTTGCAGCGCACAGGCACACCGCCGTCACGCTGCAAAATAGCTTCCGTATTCCAGGTCAGGCGCGGGTCGAACATAATCTTCGCACCCGGCTCCTTGTGCAGGAAAACCTCCGCCAGCAGGCCGACAATGTAATAGCCTTCGATAAAATCTGCCTTCTCGTCAAAAAGGAAGCAGCGGTCGAAATCACCATCCCAGGCAATACCCAGATCAGCACCACTCTCGCGCACAACCTTGGCCGTAGCCTCACGACTTGGCAGCAGCAGCGGGTTAGGCACACCATTGGGGAAGGTGCCGTCAGGCGTTTCGTTCAGCGTAATAAACTCAAACGGCAAATGCTTAGCCAGCTCCTTCAAAATCGGGCCAGCACCACCATTGCCGGGGTTAGCAACAATCTTCATCGGTTTGAGCACACTCGTATCAACGTAAGTAAGTAAATGCTCAATATAAGCAGGCATAATATCCAGCTGCTCCAAGGCACCCATAGTCTTGCCTGCTACCACCTGATGTGCAAACGGCTTTGTAGTAGCAACCATCTCACCAATTTCCTTCAGACCGGTATCGCTGGAAACAGGACGCGCATCACGACGCACCAGCTTCATGCCATTGTATTCCTTAGGATTATGGCTGGCAGTAACCATAATACCGCCATCTGCTTTCAGATGCGCGGTAGCAAAATAAATCATTTCTGTACCACACTGGCCGATATCAATAACCTTGGTACCGCCATGGCGCAGTCCCTCTGTCAGCGCATCCACCAATGCTCTGCCGCTCAGGCGGATATCATGTCCGACAACAACAGTTTCCGCAGCAAACATTGCTGAAAAAATGCGTCCCATACGGTAAGCCATTTCCTCATTAACCTCCGTAGGGTAAACACCACGTACATCGTAAGCCTTGAAAGCCTTATTTGTAACTTGCATTTCTCTATTCTCCTTTTTTTATAGTGTATTTAGCAAAATTTCATTGTTCAAGAACCATTTTATATTATTCTTCATCAAACAAAAAAATCCTGCCTGCATTGCAGACAGGATTTAAATGCTACAGCTTAGCACCGCTCGAACGGATAACTTCTTCCGCTGCCTCGCCCAGATACCAACGGATAACGGAAAAAAACGGCAGCGTCACGCCATTATAATCAGGCACCAGACAGATGGTCGCCAGCATTTCCAAAACTTCATCCAGCTCACGACCCTTACTAAGTTCATCACTTATCTGGTCCTCCAGCGTATGGATAACCTCGCGGCGCATGCGCATCAAACGCGGCGCATTCAAGTTCAGCTCGCGGATGGTACTGCGCGCCTTACCCTGCAAATCTTTGGGGCAGGTGTCTTCGTCTACGTACATCCGCCCGCTATGCTCCGCATAACGGAACAGACGGATTTTTCCGGGAATCTTCAGCGGATTGAGGATATACTTTGTAATTTCACGCCCACCCTTGGGTACATCGCAGCTGCGGTCACGCTTCTGGCTGGAATAGCGCCACTCGGGGTCAGGCACATAAGGCTGACTGCCGCCGTGGCACACGCCCAACAGATTGCGCCAATCCAGATGATAGTTGTGCCCATGCTCCTGCGTGGCGTTTTTCGGATAAAAATGCTCCACGCGGAAGTCATCAACCTCGCCTTCCTCCTCCGCCAGCTTAATACCGACCTCGCAGTAGGCGCAAAGGCCGTGTTGGTCACGCAAAATTGCTTCCCGCACCTGTTTATAGCCCTTGCGGCAGCGACGGCGGAAATGCTCCCAGGTTTCCTCGGGATTATGCATCCTGTACTGCCTGAGAAGCTCCGGTTCTTCCTTGCTTTTATAAACACGTTTCATGAGCGCCTCCTGCGGAACTGACGCATACGGATATCCATATCCGCACGCAACAGAGCAGGCTCCTTGCCCTTGGACCATTTATCCAGCTTTTTGCGCAGCTCCAGCGCTTCCGGCGTATCCCAGGCATCCTCGCTCACCAGCTGCAGATAACGCTTTAAATCCTGCACAATCGGCAGGGATTGCGGACGCGGGCTCACATTCTGAATATCCTGCAGCAGCTGATAGCTGTTGGCACCCAAGGAAAAATCTACGTGGCGCACGCCTTCGAACTGCTTACCCCAGGCCAGCACACGGATGCTTTCAGCCGGTACACTGCTCAGCACCTGCGCACTATGCGTAGTCACCACAAACTGAACCATCGGGAAGGTTTTCTGTAAATCCAGCAGTACCGTCTGCTGCCACAGCGGGTGCAGATGCATTTCTACCTCATCAATCAATACAAGCCCCGGAGTCTTGGTTACCGCATCCTCACGCAGCTGCGGATTCAGACGCGCCATGCGATAGGCCAGGTCAGCCACCATGCTGATAATACTGCGGAAGCCATCGCTCAATTCATCTACCACCATTTCACCCATATCGGGATGACTGACAACAAAGCATTTCAGGCGGTAATTATAGTACAGATCACGCAGGCCGGTACTTTCCAGACACACGTCGACAGCGTTCTGAATCGCATTCTTCAGCATCACATTGCGCTTCACCTCGGCGCTGTACTGCTGCTCTGACTGCGCACACTTAGTAACATATTCAAACCATTTCCCGAAGGTGCTGTAGGAAGAAGACGGCTCCAGACATTCCTCGTAGCCTACATTGCGTTCCATCAGTGACTTATGAAAATTTGTCATCAGCTTGCTGTCTACCCAAATGCGCTGAGTACCGTAATAGGCCAGCACCGGCAGCAGCCTGTTGCCATTCTCCTTAGCATCGTGCGCCAATGCACATCCACGTTCGCACAGCTCATCAGCATCATCCTCAGGCACATTCCCCTCCAGCAGGCGGCGGGTACAGGTAAGCTTTTTGCCGTAAACCTCACCCTCCAGCTTAATTTCTACCGGATAATGGCATTCCATACCATCAATATGACGCATATCCTTTTTATAAACAGGCACACGCCGTACATCCTGGTGAGTAATTTGCCGGCCACTGGCATCAAAGCTGCGCAGATAGGGCTCCAGAGCAATTGCCAGCGCATCAAAAATCGCCGTCTTGCCCTTGCCGTTTTCACCTACAATAACTGTCAGCCTAGGTTCAAAATCAATATCAAGCTCATCGTAACAACGGAAATTCTTCAGCCTTAATCTTTCTATCTGCATAATCTGACCTCCGTTTCTGTATCTCTGCTTACATTATAGCATTATTTGCATCCCATACTAAGATTTTTTACAGTTTTATTATGATTTTTTTGTGGCAGGGTGTATAATAAATAAACATCATCAGCAATTACTTGGTCCAACAATTACGCAACCGAAAGGAAAAACTGTTTATGAATATATTTCTTCTGCTTACAATCGCCATGCTCATGATTATCCTCATGCTGCGTCGTCACATTCCCATCGGCCCCTGTATGCTCACCAGCGGTATTTTTATCTGGCTGATGAAAGCACCGGAGCTGCCGTATCTGGTGCAGGCATTACGCGAAACCTTAACAATGCCGCGCACCTATGATATTCTTTTTGCCCTCTATTTTGTCATGTGCCTGGAAATCGAGCTGCGCACCAGCGGTGCACTGGCCGGTATGGTGCAGGCGCTGCAACGCATCTTTTCCAGCGCTAAGGTAACCCTGGCCGTGATGCCTGCCTTCTTAGGACTGCTGCCGTCATTGGGCGGCGCGCGCTTTTCGGCTCCCATTGTAGAGGAGGCCAGCAAAAATCTGCCTATCGAACAGGACCACAAGGCAGCCATCAATTTCTGGTTCCGTCACATCTTTGAATTTTCCAGTCCGATTATCCCCGGTATGATAATGGCCTGCAACATTGCCGGTGTCAGCTACAGTGAATTCATCCTGCATCTGGCCTGGCTTACCGTACTGGCCTTCTCCGCAGGCTGGTTTGTTCTCATCCGCCCCATCAAAGCGGACAGCAGCCGTACTGAAGCAATTGCCAATGACAGTCAGGGTACGCAGGATTTATGGCTGGCACTCTCGCCTGTCATTATTACTTTTATTCTCGTAGTATTCTGCGGCTTTAATGCCTCTGCCGGCATGGGCCTGGTCACAGCCTGCCTGTTTCTGGTCCTGCGCTTTACTAAGCGCGAGGTTGGCCTCAAGGATGTTGTTATCGGTGCGCTGGACATCAAAATGTTTCTCAATGTGCTCTGCATCCTCTACTTCATTCAGATTTTGACCGTCACCCACGTGCTGCAGGAAATCGTCGCAGCCTTCCAAAGCTCTCCACTGCCGGTGCCTGTTATCATCGCCTGCGTCAGCTTCATCATCGGCGTGCTTACAGGTATGTCGCAAGGACACGTGGCCATCGTTATGCCCATTGTCGCCGCTATGCAGACAGGCAGCCTGAACCTAGCCGGCGTTGCCATGGCCTTCGGTATTGCCGGACAGATGCTCACACCGACGCATATGTGTCTTGTTATCACCGTCGATTATTTTAAAGCCAACTTTTTCAAAACGCTTAAGCCGGTCCTGCTTTGCGAAATCATCATTCTGACTCTCTTTACAGCTTATACATATTTCACATGGTAAACTTTCAGTGCCTAATCAGCAGCAAGCAGTGTTCGGATTACTCCTCAAAACACTGTCCGCCGCAGATTAAGCACTTTATTTTTATTATTTGCTTGCAGTAGCACAAAGATTAAGTGTATAATGATGTTATCTATTCTTAAATTTTGGAGGGGTGTTTGTGAATTATACAGAAATGGTAGTATTCATTATCTACCTGCTATTCATGCTGTCAATCGGTATCTGGTTCTTCTATAAAAATCGTCAGGGTGGTGAAAAGACCTACTTTCTCGGCGGCCGTCAGATGGGACCGTGGGTAACCGCTCTTTCTGCCGGTGCTTCTGATATGAGCGCCTGGGTGCTCATGGGCTTGCCGACATCTATCTACGCTCTCGGCCTCGGTCAGGCCTGGATCAGTATCGGCCTGCTCACCGGCTATTCCTTAAGCTGGATTTTCCAAGCTCCGCGCCTGCGTCGTTTTTCCATCGTGGCCAACGATGCCATCACTATTCCGCAGTACCTCAGCAACCGCTTTTTATCTAAATCTCACGTGCTGCAGGTAATCTGTGCAATCGTCTTCCTTATTGCCTACACTATTTATTCCGCTTCCAGTATCAAGGCTTGCGGCACTCTGTTCAATACCGTTATCGGCATTGACCAGACCTACACCATGTATGTGGCAGCCTTCATCATCATCGGCTACACCTTCTTGGGTGGCTTTTCTGCCGTTTGCTGGACCGACTTCTATCAGGGCCTGATGATTTTAGGTTCTCTGCTGATTGCACCTATCTTCGCAGTATCCTTGATCAATCCGCAGGCTGTTGCCGGCATTCCGCCCGATTACTGGAATCCGGTTGCCAAAACCTCTGATATTATCTCCGGCTTCGGCTGGGGTCTCGGCTACTTCGGTATGCCGCATATCATCATCCGCTTCATGTCCCTCAAATCCCAGAAGGAAATGAAGAAATCCGCTGTTATAGCTATCAGTTGGACCGCCCTCATCTGCTTCTTCGCTACCATGGTAGGCGTTGTCGGCCGTATGTATCTGGGCATGGATGAAAATATCAACCAAAACTCTCTGGTATTCATCGCCATGGTTCGCAGCATTTTCCCGGCTCTGATGAGCGGTATCCTGCTTTCCGGCGTATTGGCAGCTTCCATGAGTACTGCTTCCAGTCAGCTGCTCGCTTCCGCTTCTGCCTTTGCCAGCGACGTTTATAAGCCTGTAATCCGCAAATACCAGTCCGGTGACAAGGAAATGCTTTGGGCAGGCCGCATCGTCGTACTCGTTATCTCCTTCGTTGCTCTGCTTATTGCCGATTCTCCGCGTGCAGGCAGCATTATGGAGCTTGTTGCCAACGCCTGGGGCGTATTCGGTGCAGCCTTCGGTTCTGCTATCATGCTCAGCCTTTTCTGGCGCGGCTTCACCTTCCAGGGTGCGGTAGCCTGCATCATCGTCGGTGCTGTTGTCGATATCGGCTGGTACCTGACTATGGCAGCCTCCACCGGCATCTACGAAATTATCCCCGGCTTTTTTGCCAGCCTTGTAGCAGGCGTCATTGTTTCCCTGCTCAGCGGCGGTCCTTCCAAGGATGTTGCTGAACTTTATGATAAAGCCAACAACTATGTAGAGGAATAAAATCATAATACTTCAGTTATAATTAAGCCCGAGTTGTCAATGCAGCTGATAACTCGGGCTTTCGTATATTTACACACAAATTAAAATCAAAATAACTGCAGCATTCACCGCAAGCCGGTAAAAGCATAGCATTTTCCTATCAATCATATTATAATAAAAGTGACCAATAAATTTGCTGAATACATTATGTAAGGAGGTTCTGCCATGCGTACTTTTCTGCCATTGGCCTTTTGGTACTGGCTCTATAATCAGCTCTTCTTCTTTTTGGGGGCATTGGGCTTTTTTATAATTCATTTTCTTGTTGCTATCATCGGCTTCGGCGGCATGGATACACTTGCCAGCGGCATTCTGATAACACTTTATGCCTTAATCCTCTATAAGCTTTTCGGGCGCTTTCTCTGGCGCAGCAGGCTGCAGCAATATAATCCCGGCAACACACAGCTGCTTTGCGCCTCACTGTTGCCGCTGATTCTAGGCAGCGTAATGCTCACCGCCAGCTTCGCCATAGCAGACGGCAAAATCTATAACACCATGACCGCTATGCCTGTGCTTGCGGCGATCAACCTCAGCCTGTCCTATCTGCCGCTCGCCAAAAGCGTCTGGACTATGCTTATTTTAGGCAGCATCTTCAACATCTTCACCATCACCTGCTTCTGGCGCTACTGCCGCAAATATCTGCAGCAGGAAATTCCCTGGCTGAAGCTGTTCACAATAATAGCTATCTGTCTGGCGGTCTGCACCATCATTATTTACAGCATAACCATTATGTATCTGCCTGATGATAAAGCGGGAAGATGAGATAGTCAAAATTTTATCATCATTACTCCAAACATCTTATGAAATTTTTGCAAATATACCTCTAACCATATTTTCTATGATATAATAAGTCTAACATACAAATTTAATACTGTTGTCGTTCTCTTAGGAGTATTGTAGTACCAACTGCAATACTCCTTTTTTAATAGCATCATCAATACGTATTGTTTTTATACGTGTTAAATGATACAATTATGAAAGGAGCAATATCATGAAATTTAAAGAACTGGAAAAGCTACTGAAAAAAGCCGGTTGGACATTATATTCGACCAGAGGCTCCCACTTTTATTACGTACATCCACGCCAACCTAATAAAGTAACTGTTCCTAACCATAAGGGAGATATTCCCATAGGCACAGTTAAAGCTATTTTCAAACAAGCCGGTTTAGATTTTCAGAAAGGGTGATTTTATGTTATCAATGTATCCTGCGTGCTTTTATAAAGAAAAAGACGGACAATACACCGTAATTTTTCCTGACCTTAACCACCTCGCAACCTGTGGTACGGATTTACAAAATGCTATGAAAATGGCAACAGACTGCCTAGCAGGCTTCCTTTACGAAGCAAAGCTCAGCAATGAGGCTGCTCCTACACCTTCTGAATTAAACACTATTGACGTTAACGAAGAATATAGCGATTACGCAGAAGCCTTTGTTAATATAGTAAGTGTTGATGTAGAAGCATATGCCAAAGAGCACTTTACCAAAGCAGTCAAAAAAACTCTCACCATCCCCAAATGGTTAAATGATGCGGCGATTGCCAAAAAGCTGAACTTCTCCAAAATTTTACAGGATGCTCTCAAGCACGAGCTCAATATCGGATAAAGCAAAAATCACAACCGGTTATATTATTAACCGATTGTGATTTTTTACAGCAGTTTACAACTTTTTGAACAAATAAATATCGCGTAACCACACTTTGAAGTATAATGAATCTGCTCAAAAACATCATTCCAAAGGAGTTACGCGATGAATTCATTATACCTCGAAAATTCGATTATTGGTAGTCTGTTTCATTTCTTTTCTCCATATTTTTCTACGGCGACACGGCCAACGCGATTCCTACTGACCTGGTTGGTCATCGCTCAGGTAGCCTTGCAGGCCTTCCCGTCTCTTCGCTTTCTTCATCGGAATTTCTTGTCCCAGGTGACGCATCGCTGCTTAAATAGTTATTACCGGGCGCTTCAGAGCGAAACGGTGACGAGCCATTCTCTCCGCCGGCAAACAGCACAATTGGCTTGCAGCCTGATTTCGGCGGCCTTACAGAATGAATCGGTCTTTCTCAGTGTCGATGATACGACGGTACCGAAATTCGGCAAGAAGTTCGATGCTGTTTCTCTGTTGCATGACCATGCCTGCCATACAGGCAAGCCTTACGTAAACGGTCATTGCTTCGTCAGTTTGACACTGAGTGTCCCTGTCCTGAACCAGCATGAAGGAAAAGCTCCGCTTATCCGCTATCTGGCGGTTCCCGTAGGGTACCGGATGTGGACGAAAGAGCAGACCAAACTTGAATTAGCCGGTGACCTCATCGAGGAGGTGATGCCCTTACTGAAAGACCGGCAGGTACTGTTGCTCTTTGACAGTTGGTACGCTAAAAGCTCGCTGATAGAACGGGTTTTGCAGTATCCCGGACTGGACATCATCTGTAATGTCCGCAGTGATTCGGCAATGTATGAACTACCGCCATTGCCTAACGGCAAGCCGGGACGCCCGAAAAAACGAGGAAAGCGGATTCATATGAATGATTTTACGCTGTCCTGGAATATGGACGGTATGCAAGTGGGTCATCGGATTGTTTTGACCCATATCTGCGGGAATCGCCGTATCCACGCTTATGTCAGCTGCACTACATCTGGCTCCCGGCGGCTTTTCTTCAGCACCCTGAATCCCAGTGACCTGCATATAAGCTGCGCCTGGCAGGAACGAAAGATCCTACGGGACGCACCGGCAGAAGGCATGGACTATTATCCTTTGAAGCTGTACAAGCTGCGTTGGGCCATCGAAACCAACTACTATGAGCAGAAGACCTTCTGGTCGCTGAATGCCTACCGGATTCGCCGCCAAAAGGGCATTGAACACATGGTGAATCTGGTAAACCTCGTTCACAGCAGCTTGAAAATGCTGCCGTATCTGGACGAGCATTTTGCGAAGTACCAAAACGCCAGTCCACAAGAGCTGCGAAGCTATATAAGCTGGCAAATACAGCGTGAAATATTTTTAGGCACTTTGGTCTCTAAAGCCCAAACCGCAAAAAATCCAACGGACTTAGTGCAGACCTTGTGTAAACTGGTTTCGTCAACTTCCGAGGCAGCGTAAAAGTTGTAAAGTGCTGTGGTATAATAGATTTATCACAAATCCGTAAGATTGAGGTGCCGTATGACAGATATCCGTGAACAGGAAATGCAGGGAAAAATCGATGGACTGACTGCGCAGAAAGCGTCTCTGGAAGCAGAGATCAAACAGCTGCGCAAGCAGGTCGAATGGTTGCGCAAGGCTCAGTTCGGCCGCAAGTCGGAAACAAAGAAAGTCGTGTACCCGGAAGAACAGATGAGTCTGTTCAATGAAGCAGAAACAGAAGCGAAACCCAGCGCTTTGGAACCGGAAATTTCGGTCAAGCCGCACAAACGCAAGAAAAAGGTCGGCCATCGTGAAGAATTACTGGCCAAACTGCCTCATCAGAAAATTGTCGTCGAACTGGAAACGACGGTCTGCCCGAAATGTGGCAGTACACTTTCGCCGGTAGACGAAGAATTCATCCGTTCGGAAGTCGTCTACATCCCAGCCCGCGTGGAAGTGAAGGATTTCTATCGTAAAAGTTATGAATGCTGTACCTGCCGCAAGCAGGGACAGCCTGCCATCCTGAAAGCAGCCATGCCTCAGCCGGTCATCCCGCATTCTATCGCCTCGCCATCGGTGGTTGCCCATGTCATGATGCAGAAATACGGCTATGCCCTGCCACTGTACCGCCAAGAAAGTGAATGGAAACGCATTGGCCTGGCCTTTTCCAGGGCCAATCTGGCTAACTGGATTATCATCGCTTCCAAAGAATGGCTGGCCCCGGTCTATGAACGGATGCATGAGATGCTTCTGGAAGAGCGCTGTCTCCATGCTGATGAAACCCCCATCCAGGTGCACCACGAAAAAGGCCGTAAAAATACGAGCAAGTCCTATATGTGGGTCTATGCTAGCACGGCTTTGAATCCCATGCGGAAAATTCGTTTGTTTGAATATGCGCCGACGCGCAGCGCCCATTGTGCAGAAACTTTCCTGGAAGGTTTCTCTGGCTACCTGCTGACGGACGACTATGTCGGCTACCGTTCCATAAAGACAGCGGGTCATTGCCTATGCTGGGCCCATGCCCGACGGAAGTTCGTCGATGCTGCTCCGGCTTATGCTAAAGAAACGGATGGACTCGAAAATACCTTAGTCAAAGCGGGTATCGACCAGATCAGCCAGTTATTTGACAAGGAAAAAGAATACAAATCGCTCTCACCGGAAGAACGGTATGAACGACGCCTCGGGTAAGAAAAGCCTATCCTGAAGGCGCTCTTCGCGTGGGCAGAAAACAATGTCGACAAACTGTTGCCCAAATCACCGCTGGCAACGGCCATGAATTATCTCCTGTCGAACCTGACGGGCTGACCTGTTATCTCCAAGACGGTCACTGTGACGTTTCCAACAACACCGCGGAAAACAGCATCCGCCCTTTCACCGTTGGGCGGAAAAACTGGCTTTTCAGTAACAGCCCCAAGGGAGCCAAAGCCAGTGCCATCGTCTACAGCCTGATTGAAACAGCCAAAGCCAACGACTTGGACCCCGAACGGTATCTGAAATACCTTTTTGAAAAGCTGCCAAATACAGCAAACTTCAAAGACGCCGAAACCTTGGATCAATATCTGCCTTGGGCAACAGAGCCCCAGGAAAAGTGCAAAGGATAAATAGAATCAAAGCCCCAGACTTATGAAGAAAGGATAGCATAAGTCTGGGGCTTTTTTCTATACACTGATTTATTTTCCGCTTACGTAATTGGCTGGTCACATCAAGCCTGACAAAAAAATCCGTCGAAAAAATCGACGGATTTTTTGTCTATCATGGACATTGACCGAAAAATACGGCAACAATGATGACGACTCCATTTATGACGAGTGCGGTCTGCCAATCATTTGAAGTGTTACCTCAGTTGTCGCTTGCCATATTCTCTGTACAGAGTGATGTGTACAGAACGAAGGGAGGCACATGGAATAGAGAAATGGACGAAAAAATCAAAAACAAAACCCTAGCAATCAGGGATACAGGAGTCATGAACATTTTTGATACAAGGAAAGTTAAGTGTTTGACAGAAAATTTTAAATTTGACGGATTGGTATAGTTCCTTAGAGACAACGAAGAAAATATCACCAATACAAAATTTATCTTGACCGGAAAATAAATGGATGGAAGAAGGATTTGAGGAAGGAGATATCTATTTTTTTATTTTTATCAGATTAATGAAAAAGATGCCTAAGGCTCCTACAAAACTTAGAACATCAAATATAGTACCTTCAAGTGTCGTGGGGAAAAGGAACATCATAATCATGTCCAAGTATGTTGGGGTTTCTGGTGGCTCAAAGATATCTGAATAGTTACCGTATGCCATGATGCCCCAGGCCGCTGCTGCTAACAGAGAAAACGAAATGCGTTTGAAATAGCCTTCATCTTTCATGTCGTCGATGACCCCATAAAGACCTACGATGGCAAAGAAAGCCGGGATGATGCCGAGAAGAATAGGATTTCCCGCTGGTGTCCAGTGGAATAGCCATCCTGTGATTTTCTCTGTGAGCCACTCTAAAAAGAATACAAAAATAAAATATATGAATAACTTTCCTATAAAATCTTTTGTTTTTTCCATTGTAATACTCCCTAAAAAATATTATCGATACATGATATTTTTTTCAGCAATTTTATAATTACGAAGTTTATCTAATGTGCTGATACCACCTGCTGCCATTGCGATATCTTTGCACTACGATAGTTGAAGCATCTCCTGTTTCTGGTATAGCAAGCTTATGTAGAGCCTTAGCGAGTTCTTTGTTAGTGCAGACTGTTGCCATTTGAAGTCATGACCTTTCATTTTAATAAGCTATTTACTTCTAAATAAATAGATAGATACCTTCATTCCGTACTAAATATGTCAATTACGGCTCTTTAAATCATTGATACTCAGATGTTGGACTAATGTAATTACATCCTCCCTTCTCATTTTTATTCCATATTGCGGTATTTTTCTTCACTACTATCTTTAGACGTAAAATTTATTCTAATCAATTTTTTGAAGCATGTCAAGAATTTTGTGTATTTTTTTAGAAATTGGCGATGTATGAATTGCCGCCATTGCCTAGCGAAAAACTGGGACGCCCAAAAAAACGAGGAAAGCGGATTCATCTGAATGATTTCAACTTGTCTTAGAATATGGACGGCATGCAGGTAGGTCATCGGATTGTTTTGATTCATATCTGCGGGAATCGCCGTATTCATGCTTATGTAAGTTGCACTGCGTCGGGTTCTCGGCGGCTTTTCTTCAGCACCGTGAACCCAAGTGCCCTGCATATGAGCTGTGCCTGGCAGGAACGAAAAATCTTACGGGACGCACCGGCAGAGGGCATAGACTTACTATCCTTTGAAGATGTACAAGCTACGTTGGGCCATCGAAACCAACTACTATGAGCAGAAGACCTTCTAGTCGCTGAATGCCTACCGGATTCGCCGCCAAAATGGCATTGAACACATGGTGAATCTGGTAAACCTCGTTCACAGCAGCTTGAAAATGCTGCCGTATCTGGACGAGCATTTTGCGAAGTACCAAAACGCCAGTCCACAAGAGCTGCGAAGCTATATAAGCTGGCAAATACAGCGTGAAATATTTTTGGGCACTTTGGTCTCTAAGTCCCAAACCGAAAAAAATACAGCGGACTTAATGCATGCCTTGTGTAAACTCGCTTCGTCAATTTCCGAGGCGGCGTAAAAGTTGTAAAGTGCTGATTTTTTATTATAGCTTCAATATTTACTTACCGGCAATTTTGCCGTAGCATTCCGGTCTGCGATCGCGGAACAATCCCCAGCTCAGTCTGTCCTCAGCCAAGGCTGCCAAATCATACTCCGCATAAAGAATTTCTTCCTGATCACGCGATGCGTCCTGCACAAGCGCACCGGTACCGTCGGTCATGAAGGAAGAGCCGTAAAACAACAAGGAGGACTGTTGGCCTGCATTGCCTTCGCAGGGCTCCACAGTTTCCAAACCGATGCGGTTTGCGGCTACCACAGGCATCAGATTAGCTGCGCTATGGCCTTGCATAACACGGCGCCAATGCGGCATGCTGTCGCAGTCTAAGATAGGCTCGGAGCCAATCGCCGTCGGATAGAACAAAAGCTCTGCTCCGTTCAGCGCCAGGCAGCGTGCTGTCTCAGGAAACCATTGGTCCCAGCAGATACCGATACCGACACGGCCATACTTGGTATTGAAAACCGTAAAGCCGCTGTTACCCGGTTTAAAGTAAAATTTTTCCTGATAAAAATGATCGTCAGGAATATGCGTTTTGCGATAAACGCCTAAAATCTCACCGTCAGCATCAATGCAGGCGATGGAATTATATAATTCATTGACATCACGCTCAAAGAAGCTGATAGGCAGAACGATATTCAGCTCCTTTGCCAAACGCTTGCCCATCCGCACCGCAGGATTTTCTTCCGTAGGCAGTGCATACTGATAGAAATCATAGCGACGCTGCTGGCAGAAATACGGACGCTCCCACAGCTCCGGCAACAGAATAATCTGCGCACCGTTCGCTGCAGCTTCGCGCACCAGCGCTTCAGCGTGCTGCAAATTTTCTTCTACGGTCGGCGCACAGCGCATCTGCACTGCTGCCACCTTTACCTTGCTCATAAGCACACTCCCTTCGGAATTTGCTGTGTAATGCAGTGAATATTGCCGCCACCGGTCAAAATTGCCCGCGCCGGTATCTGCACTACCTTACGCTCCGGACAGAGCTTGGCAAGAATTTCCGCCGCCAACGCATCGCTGCCCGCATTCTCACCGCCAAAGGCAGGCACTACAACACTGTCATTACTGAAATAAAAGTTTACATACGAAGCCGCCAGACGTTCACCGGCTTCGCGCATATCCTCACCCTCAACAAAGTCGAAGCCTGCTACCTCGTCCTCGGTAATGCACACAGGCACCGCAGGCACGGGCAGCTTATGCACGATGATTTTACGTCCCTTGGCATCCGTCAGCTGCTCCAAAGCATCCAGGCTTGCCTTGCTCAAAGCATACTGCGGATCAGCTTCGTTATCTGTCCACGCCAGCACCACCTCACCCGGACGGATAAAGGCACAGACATTATCTACATGCTCGTTGGTTTCATCGTTATAAATACCGTGCGGAATCCACAAAACCTTTTCCACACCTAGGTAAGTCTTAAGCTTTTGTTCAATCTGCTCTTTGGAAAGATTGGGATTACGTCCTGCACTCAGCAGGCAAGCCTCCGTTACGAGTGCCGTGCCCTCGCCGTCACAGTGAATAGAACCGCCCTCCAGCACGAAGGGAACAGCATCATACAGGGCAGCACCATAATGCTCGGCAAACTTTTCCGCAAAAGCATCGTCCTGCTCATAATCGGGATACAGGCCGTCTACCTCGCCGCCCCAGGCGTTAAAGCGCCAGTTTACGCCGCGCAGCTCGCGTCCCTGTGCGCCGTCGCGTACCACAAAGGTCGGGCCGATGTCACGCGCCCAGCTGTCATCTGTTTCCATAGCTACCAGCTCAACGTTGGCAACACCTGCAAGATATTCCTGAGCCACAGCAAAGTGCTTGGCACCGCAGATAACATAAACCTTTTCGCTCGCCGCAATAGCCTTAATCACAGCCGTAAACACTTCGCAGGCCGCCACTGCACCAAAGTTCCAGGAGCCGGGACGCTGCGGCCACACGATAATACAGCCGTCATGCGGTTCGTATTCGCCGGGCATATGAAAGCCGTCGGCAGCGGGAGTAAAGTTTTTCTCTAACATCATGACAAACGTCCTTTAAAATCTTCATAACCGAAACGGCGCACCAACTCCGTAGTACCGTCCTTGTGCAGCAGCACAATATCAGGCAGCGGAATGCCGTTAAAGGTATTATTTTTAACCATGGAATAAATCGCCATATCCTCAAAAATCAGCTTATCGCCAACCTTGATTTCCTTGTCAAAGCTGTAATCGCCAATCACGTCACCGGCCAGACAAGTCATCGAGGATAAACGGTATTTATATTGCTTTTCGTCAGCCTCATAGCCGCCGCGCAGAGGCGGACGGTAAGGCATCTCCAGCACGTCAGGCATATGGCAGGCAGCCGAGGCATCAAGAATAAGAATATCCAGACCGTTATGCACAATATCCAACACCTCTGTTACAAGATAGCCGGCATTGAGCGCCACAGCCTCGCCGGGCTCCAGATATACCTTAACATGATAGGTATTACGAATATATTTCACTAAATCAATCAGCGCTTCCACATCATAATCACTGCGCGTAATATGATGGCCGCCGCCCAGATTCAACCATTTAAGCTGCTTAAAGTACTTGCTGAACTTCGCTTCGAAGGCCTTCCATGTCGTCAGCAGGTCATCAGAGTTCTGCTCACACAGCGTATGGAAATGCAGGCCTTCGATTTCCGGAGGCAAATCCTCCGGAAAGTTCGCCAGCGTTACGCCCAAGCGTGAGCCATAGGCACAGGGGTCATAAATCGCATGCTCACCCTCCTGCGTCGAGCATTCCGGGTTTACGCGGATACCAACGCTCACACCGGCCTGAGCGCAGACAGCCTTATGCTTTTCAAACTGCGCAAAACTGTTGAAAATGATATGGTCGCAGATTTGCACCAGCTCCTGCATATCCTGCTCCTTAAAAGCAGGTGCGAAAACATGGTTCTCCTTGCCCATCTCCTCATGACCGAGGCGCGCTTCATAAATACCGCTCGCCGTCGTGCCTGCCAGATATTCGCCCATCAACGGATACAGGCGGAACATAGAAAAGCATTTCTGCGCCAGCAGAATATGCGCACCGCTTTCGCGCTGCACATGCTGCAAAAGACGCAGATTATTCAGCAGCTTAGCCTCATCAACCACATAGCAGGGAGTCGGCAGCGCCTTCAGCGCCGCCTCCTCACGCTCTGCGCGCAAATTCTTCTGCAAATCAGCCAGACGGGAAGCACCCTCAGCCTTGTCGACAACATATGCCGGCATTACAGTTTTCTTGGCGTCCGTCATCTTATTCTACCGTAGCCGGGTTTTCGTCAACAACCCAAGGCAGGCCGAACTTATTCAGCATATCCATGTACGGATCCGGATCGAATTCTTCCACATTGAATACGCCTTTGCCCTGCCATTGCTTAGTAATAACCAGAGCAGTACCAATCATTGCAGGAACGCCGGTGGTATAGCTGATAGCCTGAGAGCCGACCTCTTTGTAGCATTCCTGATGGTCGCAGACATTATAAATATAAATGGTCTTTTTCTTGCCATCTTTGGTACCGGTGAAGATACAGCCGATGTTGGTTTTGCCTACGGTGCGAGGACCGAGGGAAGCAGGATCCGGCAGCAGCGCTTTGAGGAACTGAATAGGAACAATCTCCTTGCCTTCATAGTTAATTGGCTTGGTAGACAGCATGCCAACGTTCTCCAGGCACTTCATGTGTGTCAGATAGCTTTGGCCGAAGGTCATAAAGAAGCGGATGCGTTTTACGCCGGGAATATTCTTCGCCAAAGATTCAATTTCCTCATGGTGCAGCAGATACATATCCTTCATGCCTACCTCAGGGAAATCATACTCGCGTTTGATAGCCATAGCCGGGATTTCTACCCAATGGCCGTTTTCCCAATAGGAGCCGGGAGCAGAAACCTCACGCAGGTTAATTTCAGGGTTGAAGTTGGTAGCAAACGGATAACCGTGGTCGCCGCCGTTGCAGTCCAGAATATCAATAGTTTCGATTTCATCAAAATAATGCTTCAGTGCATAAGCAGAGAAAACACTGGTAACACCGGGGTCAAAGCCGGTGCCGAGCAGAGCCATAATGCCGGCCTGCTCAAATTTTTCTTTATAAGCCCATTGCCAGGAATAATCGAAGTAAGCAGAGAAGCCCTCTTCCTTGCAGCGCTTGTCATAAACTGCACGCCATGCAGGATCGTCAATGTTTTCCGGCTCATAGTTAGCGGTATCGATGTAATTAACCTTGCATTCCAGGCAGGCATCCATAATAGTCAGGTCCTGATAAGGCAGAGCAACATTCAGCACTGCGTCTGGCTGGTAAGCCTTAATCAGCTGTACAAGCTGTTCCTTGCTGTCAGCGTCAACCTGTGCTGTAGTAATCACAGTAGAGGTCGTGGGCTGCAGCTTTTCCTTCACTGCGTCACATTTGGACTTCGTACGGCTGGCAATACACAGCTCGGTGAAAACATCACTGTTTTGGCAGCATTTTGCGATAGCTACGCCGGCAACACCGCCGCAGCCGATTACTAATAATTTACTCATAATTCAAATCATCTCCTGTTCATAAATTTAAATCAATTATTTTTCTTCTTCTTCCAGCATATCTTCAACATACTTCGGCAGCATAAACGCTCCCTTATGCAGATGCTCGGAATAATACCAGGTCTTGATACCACGCTCCAGCCACTTCTTGGCATCAAAATCCTTCAGCGGATGATACTTCTTAGAAGCGAAGCCAAACAGCCAGTAGCCGGAAGGACAGGTAGGAATATGCGCCTGATATACACGGCTGATAGGGAAGCTGTGGCTGGCCTTGCGGTGCATGGCGCGGCAGGTTTCCTCATCCTCATCGTAGAAGGGACTGCCATGCTGATAAACCATGATGCCGTCCTCCTTGAGTGCACGGAAACAGTTACCGTAGAATTCCTTGGTAAACAAGCCCGCTGCATGACCTAAGGGATCGATAGCATCGCTGATAATCAGATCGTATTCATCAACCTTGGTACGCAAAAAGCGCAGGCCGTTAGCGTTGAAAACTGTTACACGCGGGTCGTCAAGACCACAGGCGTTATCGGGAAAATAGTCGCGGCAGACATCGATAAAAACATGGTCCGTTTCTACTACGTCGATTTCCTCTATTTCATCATAATGCGTCAGCTCGCGCGCTACACCGCCGTCGCCGCCGCCGATTACCAGTACCTTGCGCACATGCGGATGCACTGCCATAGGCACATGAACAATCATTTCGTCATAAACAAATTCGTCCTTTTCTGAAAAGACTATGGTACCGTCACAGCTGATAAAGCGGCCGAATTCCTTAGATTCAAAAACGTCTATTCTTTGGAAATCCGTATCCGCACCGAAAAGCTGCTTTTCGATTTTGATATCCAGCTTCACATCTTCTGTATGATAGTCAGAAAACCATAGCTCCATTTAATCACGTCCTTTATACTAATACATTGATATTATTAACATCCGGATCTTCAGGTCCCTGCATGGAGCAACCCTTTTCCTTAGCGTAAATAATATAATCGATAATATCCTTGGTAATAACCTCACCCGGCGCCAAAATAGGAATTCCTGGCGGGTAGCACATTACAAACTCACTGCAGATGCGTCCTGCAGTTTCGCGTATAGGCAAAGATTCGTCCTTGGCATAAAAAGCCTTCTGCGGCGAAACAACAACCTTAGGCGCGATATATTCTGTATTGAGCATTTGCGACGGATCCTTGGAATACAGGCGCTTGATATCCGCCAAAGCACCTACAAGACGTTCAATATCCTGAATACGATCACCGATAGAAATATAAGCAAGAATATTGGCGATATCACCGAACTCAATCTGGATATCATATTCATCGCGCAGCAAATCATAAACCTCGATGCCTGCAAGACCGATATCACGCGTATAGACCGAAAGCTTGGTAACATCAAAATCATAAATACTGCTGCCGTTTTTCAGCTCGCGTCCGTAAGCATAAAAGCCACCGATAGAATTAATTTCCTCGCGGGCATACTCCGCCATCTCCTGCACCTTGCCGAAGGATGCCTCGCCGCGCATATACAGGTTACGGCGGGAAATGTCCAGGCTGGAAAGCAGAAGATACGAAGCACTGGTAGTCTGCGTCAGATTAATAATCTGGCTTACATACTCCCAGTTAACATTCGGGCCCGTCAGCAAAAGGCTGCTCTGCGTCAGGCTGCCGCCTGATTTGTGCATGGAAACAGATGCCATGTCAGCACCGGCCGCCATCGCATTAACAGGCATATTTTTTCCGAAATAAAAATGTGTACCGTGCGCCTCGTCTACCAGGCAGAGCATGTTATGCTCATGCGCCAGCTTGACGATAGAACGCAAATCCGAACAGATACCATAATAAGTAGGATTGTTTACGAGCACTGCCGTAGCATCGGGATTTGCCTTAATCGCCTTAGCTACCTCGCCGATCTCCATCCCCAGAGAAATTCCCAGCTTACTGTCAACCTGCGGATTGATATAAACGGGGATTGCGCCATTAAGCACCAGCGCGTTAATCACACTTTTGTGTACATTGCGCGGCAGGATAATTTTATCGCCTGCCTTACAGGAGGACAACACCATGCTTTGCACGGACGAGGTCGTACCCCCTACCATAAAGAATGCGTGTGCCGCACCGAAAGCCTCTGCGGCCAGCTCCTCTGCGTCACGGATTACCGAAACAGGATGGCAGAGATTATCAAGAGGCTTCATGGAATTGACATCCAGGTTTACGCATTTTTCTCCCAGCAGCTCTCGAAGCTCCGGGTTGCCACGACCACGCTTATGACCTGGTACATCAAATGGTACAACGCGTTTTTTACGAAAACGCTCCAGTGCCTCGTACACCGGAGCAGAAGTTTGTGATAAATTTCCCATTTTCTTCTCCAAAGCATAAAAAAATAAAAGGACAGATGATATTTTCTTCTGTCCCTTTATCGTAACATTTTTAACCTGTTTCAGCAAGAGTTTTAAGAGTAACTAAGCAAAATCTTAGCCAATTCAGTTTATCTCATCATTAGCGAATTTTACAAAATCATTAATTCCCAATCCCGGAGCTACCATCGGGAGCACCATATTTTTAGGATTAATGCAAACCTCTATAAGATAAGGCTTCCTGTATTCCCACGCCTTGGTCACTGCCTGAGCCAAAGCCTCCGGTGTATCCGCATGCTCACCTTCAATTCCGAAGGCAGCAGCATATTTTACAAAGTCAACATAGCCCGGCAGCTCGCAGGACGTAAAGCGTTTGGCAAACTGCACCGTCTGCAGCTGGCGTATCATTCCCAGTCCGCTGTTATTGAACACTATAGCGATAACAGGCACATTATTGCTTGCAATAGTAAAAAGCTCGCTGCCAGTCATCTTAAAGCCACCGTCACCGCTTATACTGATGACACGGCTCTGCGGACGCGCCAGCTGTGCGCCTAACGCAGCAGGCAGACCGAATCCCATCGTTCCCAATCCGCCGCTTGTCAGCCACTGGCGGGCAAACTGTATCTTCAAATGCTGCGCTGCCCACATCTGATGCTGGCCTACGTCCGTAGTAATAATATAATCCTTGTCCTTGAGCACCGGATTCAATGCTTTAAAAAACTTGGGCGCCTCCTCATTTCCAAAATCATCGTCCATCCCCGGCCAGGAGTTTATTTTGTCCCACCACGAGCTCAAATCGTGCGGCTGCGCTGCCTTTTCCAACGCATTCAGCGTTGCCACCATATCGCCGGTGATGCCTATGCCCGAATCAATATTTTTATCTACCTCAGCAGGGTCGATATCCAAATGGATAATAAGCTTGTTGGCACTATAGCTGCTGCGCTCGCCTGTAACGCGGTCATTAAAGCGGCTGCCAACAGCCAAAATCAGGTCGGCTTCCTTAACGGCATTATTGGCACGTTCATGTCCATGCAGGCCTGTCATTCCCAAAAACAGCTGTCTGTAGGCACTAATCGCACCAATCCCCATCAACGTGCTGACAACCGGAATATGCAGCTTTTCACACAAATGCATGGCATCATATTCTGCATTGGCATTGATAACGCCACCGCCGACCAGCATTACCGGACGCTGTGCCTTATTGATAGCCGCTGCAGCCGCTGCCACACGTTCAGCATCAGGCTCCAACGGCTGCAACTCCGCCAAACGGGCTTCCTCAAAATCTATCAGCGCCGTTTGCACATCGCGCGGCACGTCTACCAACACCGGTCCCGGGCGTCCTTCACGCGCCAGCTGGAAGGCAAGTCGCAATGTCTGCGCCAGGTTTTCCGGCTTTTTAACTAAAAAATTATGCTTGGTAATAGGCATTGTAATACCGGTGATATCTACCTCCTGGAACGCGTCATGGCCGATAAGCGCCCTGTTTACCTGACCTGTAATGGCCACCACCGGTACGGAATCCAAAAATGCCGTTGCCAGGCCTGTGACCAGGTTGGTTGCACCGGGACCTGATGTAGCTATACACACGCCCACCTTACCTGAAGCACGCGCAAAGCCGTCTGCCGCATGCGCAGCACCCTGCTCATGCGCCGTTAATATATGTTGTATCGGACTTTGCCGTAATGCATCATAAAAAGGGAGAATCGCACCCCCGGGATATCCGAAAACCGTTGTTACCCCTTCTTCTGCCAGTATTCTGCACATAATCTCTGCGCCGCTTAACTGCATACGCTCACTTCCTTCCGCAAATCTATCTCTTATATTGCCGCATGACCATCATCCAGCAGCGGCCATTCAAAACGTGATTTCTCCACAGCCAGTGACGTATCACCGCGCTCTAAAGCAACAAGGCCGGTCTGTACCATTTCGGTTACGCCGTATGGACGCATGACATCAACAAAAGCGCGTAGCTTTCCTTCATCACCTGTAGCAACAAATATCAGTGACTCACCGGTTACATCCACAGCATGCGCACGGAACACTTCCGCCAGCTGCAACAGCTCCGGACGCTTATTTCCGGCCTTTACCTTAACCAGAATCATGCTGCGGGTAGCACTGGATTTAGGAGGCAGTACCTTGACACGCTCTACCTCAACCAGCTTCGCCAGCTGTTTGGTAACCTGGATAATGGTCGGCTCGCCAGCCTCCATCGTAACTGTCATACGTGAGAACTCCGGGTTTTGCGTCGTGCCTACAGCCAAGCTGTCAATATTGAAGCCACGGCGTGAAAACATACCTGCTACACGCATCAGTACGCCAGGCTGATTACGTACAACAATCGATAAAATCTGCTCCATATCTTTCCCTCCTGCAATAACATGTCTACAGCTCTGATGCTCTTACAAATCTGTCAAGCTTGCCAGCATCATCTAATCAGTGTTTTTTTATTATTTCAGCAAGCAGTTTTTTTATCAACAGAAAGTGTAATGTTTGTAAATTATTTTTCAAATGCAGCTTATTAGTGTAAACACTATTACAGATTTCAGTGTACAAAAAAAGCCCACGCAGCTATTGCCACGTGAGCAGTAAAACATCCAACAGCATTCTTTTGTTTAACAGTTGAACCAAATAATCAAAAAGCTCACGTGACCATTCCACGTAAGCCTGATTTATAAGGTACAACTCGTTTTTTACGAAAACGCTACAGTGCCTCGTACACCGAAGCAGAAGTTTGTGATAAATTTCCCATGTTCTTCTCCAGAGCATAAAAAATAAAAGTTTCAGCAATAGTTTTAAGAGCAACTAAGCAAAATCTTAGCCATTTTAGTTTATCTCATCGTTGGCGAATTTTGACAAAATTTTTCATAGCTACTCTCAGAGCTCACAGCACTGGAAGCATATGCAAAAAATCTGGCTGAACTTACAGAAACTAGAGATAACTGTATATTTATCAATTCCATACTGTTACTGTGCAACACGTTAATCATGATATTCTATAAGTAGTTTTCTAAATATATTTCATTAACCTTTATCTTCATACATAGCAATACCTGTTTTCATTTTTTATTCTCGGTATATCTGCATTTTGGGTAATTTGAACAACCATAAAATTCGTGTCCGGCCAACGCCCCCTTTTTCGCCACACGCAATACTAACTTGCTACCACACCTAGGACACACTTTATTCTGCTGAAGCCTTCGCAAATTCATTCTCTCTTGCAGATTTTTTATATGTTCCTGCTTTTGCTCTTCTGTCAACTGTGTATATGGATATAGCAAATCGTAGTACTTATTAATTATTTCTTGATTAAATATAGTTTTGTTCGTATATTTCTGTATACTAGCAGCTAATTGAAATTGTTGAGTCAATATAACATCATCACTAAAAATAGTTACATCTTTAAATTCGCATCTATCCGAAAACACTATTACTGAATAAATTTTTCCATCAAACAATCCTAATTTTTTTCGCAAGTATTTTATGTGTGTTCTATTCTGCCAAACAGGATTATAAAAACGCTCTTTTTGTGCAGAATAACCTTCGCCTAATAAAGATTGTGTCCACCATGCATTCCGTTCATTCCCGAAAATCCAACCACCATAATTTTTGCTTTCAAATACATATATTCCACTATGATGTATCATTATTGCATCAATCTCAGTCGTTTCTTTATTTTCCATCGGCAGATAGCAATTAAACAAAAAACTCGCTCCATCCATCTCATAATGAAATAATGATTTATAAATCTTATATTCGCCATTCTTACCTTTATCAAATTCTACATCCCAAAATGAATTTTTTGTTATTTTTCGATACTGAGATTTATTGTAATTGTCTACTTCTCTGGCACTATGTATACAATAAAGAATTATACACGCTAAAAAAATAATGAAAACTATCGACATGCTTAACCAATCCTCAATATAAAAATTTAATCACAATATTAGTTTATCACTATCATTTCTACTCGGTCAATTCATTATTTATTTCCAAGATAGCATTGTTCAAGAATCATTAGAATAAACCTAAAGGCAAACTATAATCAAAAAGCTCACGTGACCATTCCACGTGAGCCTGATTTATAAGGTTGGTGCGAGTGACAGGAATCGAACCTGCACGCCGAAAGGCGCTAGATCCTAAGTCTAGTGCGTCTGCCAGTTCCGCCACACTCGCATATAGAATATTATAGCATAACAAGAATATCTATGGCAAATGTCCATTTAAACAAAAAGCCGTCCTTCTTTCGAAGAACGGCCTTAAATTCGTGGTGATCCACCCGAGACTCGAACTCGGGACACCCTGATTAAAAGTCAGGTGCTCTACCAACTGAGCTAGTGGATCATTGGCTGGGGCGGCTGGACTCGAACCAACGCATGCGGGAGTCAAAGTCCCGTGCCTTACCGACTTGGCTACGCCCCAAGCTTATTAGTGGTTATTCAGATTTATCCAAATCTGAAAAGGTGGGGTGACTGGTGGGAGTCGAACCCACGCGTAACGGAGCCACAATCCGCCGTGTTAACCACTTCACCACAGCCACCATCTTGTTTCCAAGCTGAATAGCTTGGCGACGAATAGTATTATACTATATTCCCGGCACTGCGTCAATAGGAAAATTTAATTTTTATAAAAAATTTTACGGCAATCACCGGACATAGTCAAAAATTGCTTCGCAGCAGTTAATCAGCGGCGGGCAATAACTTCAATTTCTACATGAGCGCCTTTAGGCAGAGCTGCTACCTGTACAAAGGAGCGTGCCGGCGGCTCAATTTTAAAGGTTTTTGCATAAACAGCATTAATAGCATCAAAATTCTTGATGTCGTCTACAAAAATAGTAGTTTTTACAACATCCATGAATCTGAAGCGTGCTTCCGTCAGGATAGCCTCAATATTGTCTAAAACCTGCTGAGTTTCAGCTTCGATAGAGCTTTGAACCATTTCACCTGTTTCCGGATTGATAGCAATCTGACCGGATACAAACAGAATAGAACCTGCCAATACAGCTTGAGAATAAGGACCTAAAGCTTTGGGTGCATTTGTTGTTGCAATAACTTCCATGATTAAAGTCTCCTTTGCTACTTTTTTATTTACGGGCAAAGTATTTTTTCGCCCACTCTATAGCCGAAGGCGTTGCGGCCATACCGCCGCCTGCGGTTTCCTTCAAAGCACAGGGAAGCGCATCCCCCACGCTCTTCATGGCATCAATTGCTTCATCAGCATTAATAAAGCTGCTGATTCCTGCCAACGCCAGCTCTGCTGCCAACAGCGCCTGCAAAGCACAGGCTCCGTTACGTTTAATACAGGGTACCTCTACCAGGCCTGCCACAGGATCGCAAACAAGGCCCAGCACATTTTTAAAAACGACTGCTACTGCTGTACCAACCTGTTGCGGTGTGCCGCCCAGCATAGAAACCGCAGCACCTGCTGCCATCGCCGCAGCACTGCCGCATTCTGCCTGACAGCCACCCATAGCACCTGCCAGAGAAGCGCGCTCGTTGATTACCATACCAATACTGCCGGCAACCACCATACCACGCTGCAAGGTTGCATCGTCCAGTCCACAGTGCTTTTTCAGGGTGAAGAACACTCCCGGAAGTACGCCGCTGGCACCTGCGGTAGGAGCAGCAACTATACGGCCCATAGCCGCGTTGCATTCACCAACTGCTGTAGCATAGATAACTGCATCCAAAGCCTTCTCGCCCAAAAGATTGACAAAGCCTTCAGCGCCTGCAGCTGCAGCCAGCTTTTTGGCATCACCGCCGGTCAGACCGCTATGCGAGCGGACACCGGTTAACCCATGCTCTACAGATTTCTCCATAACGTCCAGCATTTCCTGCATTTTCGCCAGTAAATCTTCCTGACTGCATTCCAGCTCGTGCATATTGTAGTCTATAAGAAATTCGTCTAACGGCTGCTGCCATTCAGCAGCCTCTTTAATCCAGCTGTTCAAAGACAGCATTTCTTTTTTCATGCTGCACCCCTTACAAAACACTGGCGATAAAACGCACCGATTCTATCTGCTGCAGCGCGCTTATAAGATTGATAATCTCCTGCGGCACTGCCTCATCACATTCAATAACCATAGATGCCATACCGCCCTTGTCGCTGCGGAACAAGCGCATTGTAGCGATATTTACGCCGGCATTGGCCAAGGTACTGGTAACCAGCGCAATAACACCTCTTGTATCAATATGCACTGTCAAAATAGCAGGCAGACGTCCAGTGAGCTCTACAGGGAACCCGTCAATTTCCGTAACCTGTACCTGACCGCCGCCAACAGAAGAACCGACGATATCACAACGGGCACCATTTTCTGCAGTCAGCTTAAAAAGCACAGTGTTTGGATGAGCCTTATTGCCCAAATCAATTTTATGATAGGAATATTCTAAGCCGTTTTTCTCCGCATAGCTGTCAGCCTGCGGAATGCGTTCATCATCCGGCAGCCAGCCCATCAGGCCGGCAAGCAGCGCCATATCCGTGCCATGTCCCTTATAGGTTTCGGCAAAGGAGCCATGCAGATAAATTTCTGCCTTTACCGGCTTAGCGCCAAGAATACTGGCAGCCAGAAGTCCCAGACGAACAGCACCGGCAGTATGCGAGCTGGAGGGACCTATCATCACCGGTCCGATAATATCCAAAATACTCATAAAGCACCTCTATTCATCACTGGCCAGCGAACGATGTGCCAGTCCGACACACAGCTCATTGAGATTCAGCACGCCAACGCCCATATAAATAGCAACACAAAGATGCTCTCCGGCGCGGGCAATACCTATTTTTCCGCCGACGTTAAAGCCAAAGGCCTTAACCTTTACCTGTTCCAGTGCTTCGTGCGCCGCACCGGCCACAGCACCCGCACCCACATGAGATTCAGTTACCAGTCCCTGACGCTGCGCAGCCACTACGGCACGCTCGACAATTTTTACAATAGAAGGAATAAATTCACCGCCGAAATCAACAGCTGTCGAACGGATACCATGCTCCGCTAAGCGTTCCTTTACCTTCGTTTCCTCCACGCGACTGGAGGTAAGTGCAATACGCAAGGCAGCACGGCCGATTTCGATGCTGTTGATGCAGCTTTTACCACATTCATGCATGTTAGTCACACCCCTCACAAAACATTTTTCTATCAGCAGGCGCAGAGCTTACTCGTCCTCTTCAGGAACCTCTACAACCTCTTTGATTTTATTTTTATCCAGCATTGCTACCAGCAGGAAGGTAATAATGCAGATAGGCCATTCAAAGTAAATTACTTCGTTGGCAAAAAGCGGTTTGATGCCTGCCAGCGGGCTGCCGGGAACAAACCAGAGAGCGATGCCGATAAGGCTCACCAATGTAGTCCAGAAAGCAGAGCTGCGACGGCACAGGCCGGGAGCGAACATCGTAAAGAAGAACACACAGGTCAGGCCGCAGGTCATAGACAAACCGGCAATCATCGTCTTAACAATGCCTGCCGCATTGAAGGCAAACCACAGAGTAATCAGGCCGACAGCAAAAACAGACAGGCGGTTGATGATGACAAATTTATTTTCCGCAACAGTAGGATTAATAAAGCGTTTGTAAATATCATTACTGAAGAGCGTAGCCGCACCCAGCAGAATAGTGCAGGCAGTAGAAACATCCGCAGCCCACAAAGCAGCCAGAGTTACACCGCCGGCAAGAGGATCCAGAGTCATAACAACCTTAGGCATAGCAAGTGCAGCCTGCGCCACCGGCATTTCCGGATACATAGCCTTGCAGACAACGCCCAACACAGCGCAAATGAAACCAACAGGGAAAATCATCAGGCCGGCCAGAACATAACCGTTGCGGGCAGCCTTGGCATTTTTCGCTCCGCAGGCAATCTGTACAGGGCCCTGCGCAGTAATAGTCTGGGTAATCATAACGATAATCCAGCCGAGAATAGTAGCAAAAGCCAGGCCTGCTACCGGACTGCCCATAACCTCGGGGTTAGGCAGCTTACTGAGCACTGCATCCCAACCGCCTACGTTGGATACAGATTGGATTGCAGAGTAGATAATACCGATATAAATCAAGGTAACGCTGACGATATTTGCCAGACCGCTGGACCAAAGACCGCCAATCAGTGTAATACCGATAAATACAACGGCACTCATAATCATACCGCCATGGAAGGAGAAGATCTCCGGCAGCAGCGAGGACAAAATCGCACCGCCTGCCATATACTGCAAAGCAGTAATAACGCACATAATGATAACCAGACCGATTGCAGCGATTGCACGGCCTTTGGTATCATAATAGAACTCAAAGAATTCCGGAATAGTGGAAACCTTCATGGAACGCAGCTTACCTGCTGCCAAAAGGCCCATAACCAAAGCACCGATAGACCAGGCACCGTTATACCAGCCTGCTGCCAGACCAACACTGAAGGCACGCTGTGCTACGCCGACTGTAGAAGCAGCACCGACTGCCAGGCCGGTAACATTGACAGCTACCAGAATCGTGTTCAGCTTACGTCCGGCCAGCAAAAACGCTGTCGAACCCGAATCAGCCTTGTGCTTAACCCACAAGCTGATGCCAAAAAGCAACGCGATGTACGCCACGACAATTACCAACTGAATAGACATAAAAACTACACTACCTTTCTTCCATGCTACAAAAGCATAATACTTGTGCTGTAAGAATATAAACCATGCTACCATCCTACAACGTACAATAATTTGTCTTATATTATACCAACTTTTTTTAGTAAATTAAAGCTCCAGCCAAAACTTTTCTGCAGCGGGAAAATTTTTGAAATAAAATTTACGTAAAATCTTTCTTGCGCAAGCGTAAGAAAAAGGATTTTATTTATTTTTGTCGAATTGTCTAATGTATGTTGTAATACAATGGAGGAAAGAAATATGTTTACTTATAAAACCAGCGGAGTCTGCTCCCGCGAGATTCATTTTGATATAGTTGACGGCAAGCTGCACAATGTAAGCTTTGACGGCGGCTGCCCCGGAAATCTGGCTGCTATCGGCAAGCTGGTAGAAGGCCAGTATGCCAAAGCAGTTGCTGATTTGCTCAAGGGCAATGACTGCCGCGGCCGCGGCACCAGCTGCGCTGACCAATTGGCCAAAGCCATCGAAGAGAATCTGTAATTTTTAAAGCCGTTGTGACGCAGACGGTGCTTTATATCACGCCTGCCAGGAAAGAGGAAAGGAGGAACCCTACTATGTACAAAATTTTAAAAAGTACCGACCAAGGACTGGACGAGCTGGAGCTGGAACATCTGGAAAAGGGCTACTGGCTGGACATAGTGGCTCCTTCTGTAGAAGAGCTGCTGGAAATAGCGGCAGCGACAAAAATCCAGATGGATTTTTTAAGCGCCGCACTGGACGAGGAAGAAAAATCCCGTATTGAGGTAGAGGATGACCAGATTCTGATTTTGGTCGATATTCCTTTTTTACGCAGCAATAAAGATTATGATACCCTGCCTTTAGGTATCGTAGTAACCGAAGAAGGTATTGCCACTATCTGTTTGGAGCCAAACGCCGTAACTGCAGATTTTGGTACACACAACAGCAAAATGTTCAGCACCTTCAAAAAAACACGCTTTTTATTCCAGATTCTTTATAAATCCGCTACTCTCTATCTGAAATATATCCGTATCATCATCCGCCGTACAGATGAGCTGGAAATTCACCTGCGCCAGTCCATGGAAAACAGCGAGCTCTTCAACCTGCTTGATCTGCAGAAGTCCTTAACCTATTTTTCCACCTCTCTGCGAAGCAATTCCATTGTACTGGAAAGACTGCTGCGTCTGCGTAATGCTACGCAATCCCAGCATCTGATAAAGGTGTATGAGGAAGATGAGGATTTGCTGGACGATGTTATCATCGAATATAAGCAGGCTGTAGAAATGGTTGAAATGTACAGCCACATTCTTAACAGCATGATGGAAGTTTTTGCCAGCATCATCAGCAACAACCTGAACCTGGTCATGAAATTTTTGGCATCCGTCACCATTATTTTGGCGATTCCTACACTCATCAGCGGTTTGTGGGGCATGAACGTACCTGTCCCCTTTGCAGAAAACCCATTCGGGTTCCTTATCGTCATCAGTCTGGCGGCATGTATTGCTTTGGGTACTGCCTTCCTGCTGTGGAAGAAAAGAATGTTCTGAGGTTAGAAAATGTCTAAAGTTACGCAAGAAAAACTGCTCGCCGGAATTATTTTCGGCGATACTGATAATGAAGAATATATTTACCTGCCCGGCGGCGAGGTTGGCAGCGAAGCGCCGCTTTGTGTGCTGGAACGCGGCGGCAGCCGCGAGGACCTGCCTCTTGAGGAGGCAGCACAGCAGGTTCATCGTCTTGCGCTGCGCCCCTGCGCTCATCCTCTTTGGGGCAAGCGTTCATACTAAATCTTAATGCCGCGAGGAGGAATGCAAGATGTATATCCCTAAACTGCATAAAATCTGGCTTTGTCAAAATGACAAGGGCGGTATCTATATGTATCCCAAAATGGCAAATCGTCACGGCCTGATTGCCGGTGCTACCGGTACAGGCAAAACCGTTACGCTCAAGGTGCTGGCAGAAAGCTTCAGTGAAATGGGCGTACCTGTTTTTCTGGCTGATATCAAGGGCGACGTTTCCGGTATGTGCCTGCCCGGTGAGGACAGCGAAGGCTTCCGCAAGCGCTTAAGAAACAAGCTGGGTCTGGAAACGGAATGGAAATTCGCCGGTTATCCGGTACGCTTCTGGGACGTTTACGGCAAGGGAGGCATTCCCGTGCGCGCCACTGTTTCGGAAATGGGACCTGATCTGCTCAGCCGTCTGCTGGAGCTGAACGATACCCAAAGCGGCGTGATGAATATTGTTTTCCGCGTAGCAGACGACCAAGGCCTGCTACTGTTGGATTTCAAGGATTTGCGCAGCATGGTGCAATACGTCGGTGATAATGCTGCCCAGTTCAAAACAAGCTACGGCAACATCACTCCCGCCAGCATCGGTGCTATCCAAAGAGCTTTGCTGCGTCTGGAGGATCAGGGTGCGGATATTTTCTTCGGTGAACCGGCACTCGATATCAAGGACTGGTTTGCTACGGCAGAAGACGGCCGCGGCGTTATCAACCTGCTGCACGCTACCGAACTGTTCCAACGCCCGCTGCTCTACTCAACCTTTTTACTATGGATGCTTTCCGAGCTCTATGAAATGATGCCGGAAGCAGGCGATTTGGATAAACCCAAGATGGTCTTTTTCTTTGACGAAGCACATCTGATTTTTAAGGATGCGCCGCAATCACTTTTGGATAAGATTGAACAGATTGTCCGCCTCATCCGTTCCAAGGGCATTGGTATTTACTTTATCACCCAACAGCCTACCGACGTACCCGAAAGTGTACTGGCACAGTTAGGCAACAAGCTGCAGCATGCGCTGCGCGCCTACACTCCTAAGGAACGCAAGAGCCTTAAAGCTACCGCGCAATCCTTCCGCGAAAACCCTGCATTAGACGCCGAAGCTGCCTTAGACGAGCTTGGCACAGGCGAGGTTCTTGTTTCCACGCTGGACCCCGAAGGTATTCCTTCCATCGTACAGCGTGCCTATGTAATGCCACCGCGCAGCTATCTTGGCGTGTGTGATGACGTCAAACGCCAGCAGCTGATCAAAGACTGCCCGCTCTACAGCAAATATGCAGAAGCTGTTGACCGTGAATCTGCCTATGAGCTGCTGACACAAAAGGCAGAAGAGGCACATGCGGAAGCCGAAGCGGCAGCGAAGGCTGAAGCTGAAGCCAAGGAAGCAGCGCTGAGAGCAAAAGAAGAAGCTAAACAGGCCAAGGAAGCAGAACGTGCCGCCAAAGCTGCGGAACGTGAGCGCATTGCAGCAGAACGTGCTGCACAAAGAAGCAGCGGCCGCCAAACCAAGAGCGTGTTGGACAAGGTATTTGACAGCGCCGTCAATTCCGCTACCCGCACAGTCGGCAACCAAATCGGCAGCAAGCTGGTACGAGGTATTTTAGGAAGTCTTTTCAAAGGTAAATAAAAAAATTCAGGACTGACGCACAGCCAAGGCGTCAGTCCTTTTAGTTTAGACATAAAAGCTATAATTATTTTTTGATTACCAGAGCCTGCAACAGCAAATCCTCGGCAGCATCTGCCGGATTGCCGATAGCATGACCTTCGCCGCTGGGACAGTGCACCTTATCGCCCGCATGCAGCGTCATAGCCTTGCCGTTATCGTTGTACTCGGCAGTTCCCTGCAGCACCACGATAGTTTCGCTGTTGCCGTCGTGAATGTGATAGCCAAGGCTGCAGCCCGGTTTAAGAGTTACCTTAGCGTACATTACTACGCTGTCATTAAGCATGCTCTCGTCAAGATAATGTTCAATAATTACGTCACCATTGCCACCGAAGCGGTTGGCGCAGATATCTGTTTTGCTGTTCGTTATTTTCATAAGCAAAGCCCCCTCTTTTTTACTGCTTCCATTATATGCCTATTTCGTGCTGCAGGCAAATATTTCTCTGACTGCATATACAGCTTATCTCCTTGACACTTACTGACAAAAACATTATACTTATGCTAACAACTTCATAAACAAAGCTTAGAGTGAGTCTGAAATTTAGCTCATGAAGGGGTACACCACCACGGGTGTAGCTTTTTCATGAGCTTTTTTATTACCCAAAAGGAGAAAACAGCATGCATATCAACGGAGAAGAAAAGGCCTTAGGCTGCCCCACTGCTCTCAGCGAGCTGCTTACGCAGCTTGGCTATCGCGCTGCGTTTGTTGCCGTAGAACTTAACGGCAATATCATCAAGCAGGCGGATTTTGGCAGTACAACAATTACCGACGCCGATAAATTGGAAATCGTCAGCTTTGTAGGAGGTGGCTGAATGATTAGCAAGGAGGAAATCAATGCCGCACTTGGCAAAGGACTGACACAGGCGCAGCTCGACGCTCTGCATAACGCGCGCGTTGCTGTCGTCGGCCTCGGCGGACTCGGCAGCAATATCGCCGTCGCCTTAACCCGTCTTGGCATCGGTCAGCTTTATCTTTATGATTTCGACAAGGTAGAGCTTTCCAATCTCAACCGTCAATATTATTTTCTTGATGATATAGGGCAATACAAAGCAGACGCCCTTGTGAAGCATCTGCGCCAGATTAACCCCTACGCAGCTTTGCATTCGCAGGTAATCAAGGTAACAGAGGATAACATCCCCACGCTTTTAGGTGACTGTGACATTATCTGCGAAGCGCTCGATGATGCTGCCGGCAAGGCTATGCTCGTGAGCACTGTTTTGAGCACCTGGAGTGACAAAAAGGTTATCGCAAGCAGCGGTATTGCAGGCTTCGACAAAGCAGAAGAAATAACCAGTAAAAAAATCACAAAAAATCTTTATCTTTGCGGTGACGGCAACAGCGATTTTCACGATTTACCGCTCTGCGGTGCACGCGTCACACTCTGCGCCATGCAGCAGGCACTGCTTGCCGCACGCATTATTTTAGACTTGGAGGAGAATTAAAATGACTAACGATACATGGACTTTAGGCGGACACGAATTTCATTCCCGTTTTATTTTAGGCAGCGGCAAATATTCGCTGGACTTAATCAAAGCAGCCGTAGAGCAGGCCGGTGCGGAAATCCTTACGCTCGCTCTGCGCCGCGCCAACAGCGGCGCTCTTGCCAACATTCTTGATTACGTACCGGAAAACGTCACCTTGCTGCCCAACACCAGCGGTGCGCGTAATGCCGAAGAAGCAGTGCGCATCGCCCGCCTTGCACGCGAGCTTTGCCACACCGACTTCGTAAAAATCGAAGTAATCAAAGACAGCAAATACCTGCTGCCCGACAACCATGAAACCCTCAAGGCAACAGAAATTCTTGCCAAAGAAGGCTTTATCGTTATGCCCTATATGTACCCTGACCTGCAAAGTTCCCGTGATATGCGTGATGCCGGTGCTGCCTGCATCATGCCGCTGGGCGCACCGATTGGCAGCAACAAGGGCCTTTGCACCAAGGATTTTATCCAAATCTTAATCAACGAAATCGACCTGCCGATTATTGTCGACGCAGGCATCGGCAAACCGTCACAGGCCTGCGAAGCTATGGAAATGGGCGCAGCGGCTATCATGGCGAACACCGCGATTGCCAGCGCCGGTAACCTGCCGCTTATGGCAAGTGCCTTCCGCGACGCAATCAACGCCGGCCGCAAGGCTTATCTCGCAGGCTGCGGCAGTGTCCGCGACACTGCCAGCGCAAGCTCCCCGCTGACAGGCTTTTTGCATGATTGAGGTGGCAGCATGAAGAACGAAGATAAATTTTTTAACAACAGTATTTATGATGAACAGGCAGCAGCCTTCAGCGAAAAACAGTTAACCGACCCGATGCAATATCAGGAGGGCATGGAAATTATCGACTCCGATATTTTCGATAAGGTGCAGACTGCCCGCGCCGCTTACGATTATAATAAATATACGGAAGCAGACGTGCTTGCAGCCCTCGCTCACAGCGAGCGTACACCCGAGGACTTCGCGGCCCTGCTTTCGCCTGCCGCTCTGCCGCTTTTGGAGGAGATTGCCCGTGCCGCACAGGTCGAGCGCCAGCGTTACTTCGGCAATAACGTCACCTTTTTTACGCCGCTGTATATCGCCAACTACTGCGAAAATTACTGCATTTACTGCGGCTTCAACAGCCATAATAAAATTCAGCGCGCCTGCCTGAGCAGCGAGCAGATTGCTGCCGAAATGCAGGCCATCGCCGCTACCGGCCAACAGGAAATTCTCATTCTCACAGGTGAAAGCCGCAAAATGAGTGACGTGCATTACATTGGCGAGGCCTGCAAGCAGGCACGCCAATACTTTAAGGTTGTAGGCGTAGAAATCTATCCGCTCAACAGCGATGAATACGCTTATCTGCATGAATGCGGCGTAGATTACGTAACTGTTTTCCAGGAAACATATAATAAGGATAAATACGCACAACTGCATCTGGCAGGTCATAAGCGCGTATTTCCCTACCGCTTTTACGCACAGGAGCGTGCACTGCGCGGCAAAATGCGCGGCGTCGGCTTCGCCGCTCTGCTCGGCCTAGACGACTTCCGTCGCGACGCCCTTGCTACCGGCCTGCATGCCTACCTGCTGCAAAAGAAATATCCGCATGCGGAAATCGCCTTCTCCTGCCCCCGCCTGCGTCCCATCATCAACAATGACAAAATTAAACCGATGGACGTGCACGAACGCCAGCTGCTGCAGGTTGTCTGTGCCTACCGTCTGTTCATGCCCTTCGCCTCAATTACCGTTTCCAGCCGCGAATGTGCACGCGTGCGTGATAACCTCATGTTCATTGCTGCCAACAAGATTTCCGCCGGCGTCAACACAGGCATCGGTGCGCACAGTAAAAAGCAAGAACTGGGCGATGAACAGTTTGAGATTGATGACAGCAGAAGTCTGCAGGAAATCTATGACGCTCTGCTGAAAATCGGTCTGCAGCCTGTAATGTCGGAGTACGTTTATGTCTGAGCTACCGCTAATTGCCGTTACGGACAGCGCCACCTGTCCCCGTCCGCTGGCTGAGCAAATAGAGCGTTTGGCAAAGCTGACGGAGCTGCGTCCGCAGGCTGTTATCCTGCGCGCGAAGGCTTTAGACAAAGCAGCCTATCGCACGCTTGCGCTGCAAGCACAACAAAGCTGCGAAGCTGCAGGTATACCGCTCATTTTGCACAGCGATTGGCAGCTGGCACGCGAGCTTGGCATAAGCATGCTGCATCTGCCGCTGGCATTTCTGCGACAAATATCGGAGTACGAGCGTGCGTATTTCACCTGGCTCTCCACCTCCGTTCACAGCGTAGGTGAAGCGCAGGAAGCGCAGGCGCTAGGCGCCACCGTGCTCATCGCCGGGCACATCTACACTACACAGTGCAAGGCAGGTCTTGCACCGCGCGGCCTCGGCTTTCTGCAAAGCGTCTGCAGCGCTGTAAGCTTACCGGTTTACGCCATCGGCGGCATAGGCTTCGATGCTGCGCAGCACGCCGAACTCAAAGCGAATGGAGCACGCGGAGCGTGCGTAATGAGCGCTTATATGAGGCTGTAATAATGTTTGGTAAAAGTTGTGAAAAATCGCCCTGCAAAATTTGACATCGGCCTCCATAACATCTATGATTAAGAGAGGAATTTGTAAGCAACATATTTATTTCTGTCCCAAAACACAAGAGGAGGCAAACACGAAATGACTATGAATATCTGGCATGACATTGACCCCAAACGTATCTCTCCTGACGATTTTATTGCAGTTATCGAAATTCCCAAAGGCTGCAAGGTAAAGTACGAGCTAGACAAGGAAACCGGTCTGCTCAAAATGGACCGCATCCTGTACACCGCAACTCACTATCCTGCCAACTACGGCTTTATTCCCCGTACCTACGCAGCAGATAACGACCCGTTGGATGTGTTGGTTTTATGCTCCGAAAACGTTGTACCGATGACCTTGATGCGCTGCTACCCCATCGGCGTTATCATCATGGAGGACAGCGGTGATATGGACGAAAAAATCATTGCGATTCCCTTCGGCGACCCGATGTATAATTCCTACAAATCCATCAGCGAGCTGCCGCAGCATATCAGCGATGAAATGATTCACTTCTTCAGCGTGTACAAATCCCTTGAGGGCAAAAGCACCGCTCTTGAAGAGGCACATGATGTAGACAAAGCAAAGGAAATCATCAAGCAGTGCCAACAGCGCTATAAAGATACCTTTTGCTGAAAAATAACCAATCGAGTAGGAGGGAATTTTAAATAAAATCCCCGACCTCTCACACCACCGTGCG